>Ga0208597_1000151_pt1 | contig 25715 bp, 21 predicted proteins | sample LakMenEpi05May12_FD_150673 | JGI IMG/M metagenome (GOLD analysis project Ga0208597, IMG submission 150673) | Freshwater microbial communities from Lake Mendota, WI - 05MAY2012 deep hole epilimnion (SPAdes) | ecosystem: Environmental > Aquatic > Freshwater > Lake > Epilimnion/Euphotic zone ...
CGATCCCTACGTCCAAGTCCCCGAATACAGCCAAAACTTCAACCGCTACAGCTACGTCCTAAACAACCCCCTCAACAAAACTGATCCGACGGGGTATAGTTGGCTGAGCAAGGTTTTCAAGGGAATAACAAAATTTTTCCAAAAAAATGCATGGCTCGCAGCAGTGATCGGAGTTATAGTAGGCGTCTTTACAGCTGGGCTTGCTCTTAATCTTGCAACCGCGGCTCTAGGTATTGCCAAGGGGACGATAGCTGCTGCAGCACTAACAGGAGGAGTAGCTGGGGCAGTGTCAGGAGTTGTCTCCTCAACATTAATGGGCATGCCGCTAAAGGATATATTAAAAAATGGACTAATCGGCGGCATCACTGGCGCAGCTATGGCTGCTATGCAATACGCTGCCATGGAAGGTGTTTACAATCACTTGTATGGAGACGACTTGAAAAATCTTGATGTGTATCAAGTGGACAACGCGGAAAATGCATACAAAGAAGCTTTGGATTCAAAAGGATTATATGCTAAATCAACAAGCATACGTAAGGTATCAAGCTGGCAAGAACTAAATGGATACAATGGCGACATATGGATCAATGGGCAGTCAAATGATTATACAAAAGCAATTAACTTGGGAAAACATTATACTGGTTCAAATAAGTTTCTCATGCTTCACAATCAACCATCTAAAGTAATGATGATGGATTCAATTGAGTCAGGACTGGATAAACTGTCAGGTGCAACACAAGTATCCAAACAAGTAGCACAGGTATTAACCAAAGTCAGCCCTGATAGCACAATCTATTCACACAGCCAAGGCACTATACTAACTAGAAATGCTTTATCACTTATGCGAGATACTGGACGCGATATATCCAAATTCACGATCCACATGGATGGGCCCGCAGTAAACAAGCAATCCACGAGCTTGTTTTTGAAGTCTTCAGGTTCCAAAGGCTTGTCGAGTTTCCGTGTTCACTCATTAGATGCAGTCCCTAATGTTATAGGATACAACGCATTTACGATTCCTAACCCATTGCGCATCGGAGGCTCGATGCTATCCGCGCCGTTGCTAGGAATCGGCGGCGAGTGGAGTCCACACACCTTTCGAAATGGAGGTGCGCACATAAAATGGGTTCCTGATTTATACTAAAAAACAATAGAAATGAAAAAGATTATAATCGCAATTATTTTATCACTTGTTCCATCTTGTGGGCTGTATTATGTAGCAAAACCACAAGTAAAAATTATAAACAGCGGATCTGTTTTTTTGCCTGCAGGCACGCTTATTAAAAATAAATATAATGCTACTATTTATTATTATCGCGAGGATGGAATTAGGCGAAAAATATACTCTGATTACGCGATAATTCGAAATAACAAAAACGCTCCAGAATCATTCAAAGCTATTAAAAAAATTCCTAAAAACTCATCATTTATTATTACTGAATACATCCGTGAATTCGACGGCCAACATGTCTGGTATTACGTCAAATTTGAATCGACGGAAAACCACTTAAAACAATACCAATTCGTTCGAATGATTGGCAGGAGCCAACACGAAGTTACAAGTTCATTAGATGATTTCACATGGTGAATATCGGGTGAGCTGCGGTGAACACCGCCCTCCGCACACGCTACGGGCCATCAAAGAATAACCATCACATACTTATGAAAATCCAATTCGCTATCTGTGCGATTAGCCTTCCGTTTTTGTCGCAATGCATTTCGCTTCAACCGAAGAATCCTTCGGTCGTGATCGATGACAATATGAATCCCCATGGAGCATCCAATCAACTGATGCTCTCAAAATGGCGCGGTGAAGTTGGGCACATTTCTATTAATGTAAAAGATTTTCCAAATGCAACAGTTCCAGATTATGATATGGTAAAAAATAAATCATGGGTACTACAAAACTGGGGTTATCCTGATAAAATTCAGCAGAAGAACGGCTTTGAATATTTGATCTACAATAAAAAATCCAAATCTGCCCCACATTACGATATGCAATTTTACGGAGGACTAAACCCAGTAAAAGTTGGTTATAGGAATGATCAATTAGTTTACATCGAAGCGTATTTCCCAGATAATCCAGGATGGATCAAAGGTCCTGTTTTCCGATTACCGAAATAAGCGAAAGTATTAAACCAAATAGGTTTCTCAGAAAAAAATGTTTTTGTTAGGTAATGATCATTGGAATGAAGAGTTTTTTACTTTGCCATATTGAAAACTTTTCCAGCTCAAGCAGATACAAGGTAGGTGAAACCTACCCCGACTCCCCCATCAGCTATTGTTCTTTGACATCCAACTCACCACACCCCGCCTACAAAATGGAGCGCCAGCGGCCAAGTTGATGTGATTTTTTCTCACACGAAGGCTCAAAGTCACGAAGATCAGAATCGGTGGTTGATGTCATTTTTCTTTTTCACTTCAAACCTTTGCGTCTCTGAGTCTTGAGCGGAGCGGGCGCGAGAGATGAATTTCATGCGACTCAACACTAGCTGCTTTTTAAAATTCGGTAGTCGATCTTTCTCCGAATCACAAATTGCAGCTTGCCCAATAAGAGAAAAAAGCCGATTTGTTGTTATGTTCAAATTGCTCACATTGTTCGCAATGGCGCCCATTTTATGGCTGAACGTCGCTGCGGAAACAGCTAAGCGGCCGCTTTTGCTGGCAAACTACTATTGCTGGTACCACGATGGTCAACATGCCAAAAACCCATTCCTTCACTGGACATATCCATCGTCCAGCACCAACGCTTTGGCGATGAAGGCGCAAAAGCCCGGCGAGCCAGCCCCCAACAGTGCCTTTCGGCCTCTTATTGGGCTCTATGACAGCGCAGATCCGAAAATTGCTGAGTGGCATGTGCAACTAGCAAAAGCTGCTGGGATCGATGCGTTCCTCGTCGACTGGTGGGATACACACAATGCACTCGATCAAAACGTCGATCGTGGCATTGTCGCAGCTGCTAAAAAACATGGATTCAAATTCGCACTGCTCGATGAGCGAGCGCAGTTCCATCAAAAGCTTGAGGACTATCAGGTCATGCTGGCAAAAGCTCTCAAACGCTACAAGGATCACCCCTGTTATCTTCACATTGAGGAAAAACCAGTGGTTTACCTCTATCAAGTTGCCGCCGATCCCGGCCTCACGGCTGCGGAGTTTCCCCTATTGAAGCAACATGTCGAAAAAGAGGTTGGGCCCGTTTATTGGATCGTGGACAAGATCGCGCACGATACCAAGGCGGCCAATGCAGGTGAAATTGATCGCGAAAAATGCATCCCCGCGGACTGGCTTCGCACACCAGGCGTTGATTGCTTTGCCTTCTACAGCACGTTTTCTCATTTTCGCGCCCACGACTACGATGCACTGGTTGGCAAATACCGCTACATGACCAAGCTCGCCCATGATGCCGGCAAAAAAATGTTACTGCCAGTGCACCCCGGGCATGACAACTCTCACTTCCGCGACGATCCGTATGTGATGCCACGCCACGATGGGCAAACCTTGCGCGACTTCCTACGAGCCGCCACGGATGCAGGCGCCGACTACATCATGGTCACCAGTTGGAACGAATGGCCCGAATCAACAGTCGTCGAGCCATCATCTTCTTGGGAAGATCCCTATCAATATCTGAAAATTTTAGCAGAATGGAAAGGCATCCACTTCACCCCGATTCCAGAACCGTGAATTTTCAAGCTACGTTAGCAGGCAGAGTAAAGCGCCTACTTCAGAGCCAAACGACATCCTTATAGACTGGACAATTTTTGTCTCACACGAAGCCACGAAGGTGAGAAATTTTTCAGAAGATTTCATTGATGCTTTTTCTCTTCAAAACTTTGCGTCTCTGCGTCTTGAGCAAAGCGGGCGCGAGATAGGAATTTCCGGGAGAATCACAGAATTTATTAGCACTATTGCTGCACTTCCGTTGCTTGGCTGGAAGGCGAGACGCCTTCGCCACGGTAGATGTTTTACGGCTTCATTACGTGAAGTTGGTAGAAGCGCTTGGGTTTGGTGGATGGGTGCGGGGTCGTACTCCAGCCATCGTCGATCCAGGTGTTTTCGGGATTGGCGTCTTGTCCGGTGGTCACCATGTCACCCGTCCAGGTTTGCCAACTTTGGAGGTCATCCGAGTATTTCATGCGGTAACGGCGATTCGGGATCGAGGGGAACTTGAGTTTCCAAGTTCCCGGCCAGCCGACGTTCGGTTCGATGCGCAGCTGCGGGAAATTTTCTGGGTCTGCTATCAATGGGTTCATGCCTGCGAGGAATTCATCGCTATTGGTGTAGCCATCGCCGTCATCATCGCCCAGCGGTCCGTGGCGACCGGTGCCATTTTGCGCATCAAGCAGGTGGATGTTTTCCCAAAAATCAGGTAAGCCATCACCGTCGGTATCGGACGTTTCATCCAACCTCATGCGCACCATTTCGCTATCGCTAAGCGTCAAGCTACCGCGTTGATGCTCGGCGCGCACGGTGTGCAGAAACTCTGGATTGCCGTTGTAGAGATTCGGAAACATGAAGGCTACGGAGTGCTCCGTGGCATTCACATCGCGCTGCAAGAGATAGAGCGCACGATTTTGCAAGATCGGATTCTCGGCGCTGCCGCTCACGCTGCTGCTGATAAAAATGGACATTTCATTGAGAAAATCTTCATCCGTCATGCCACTGGGGATCAGCTCTTTCTTAAAATAGACGCGCAGGATGTAATTGCGATCAACGATTTCTCCGGTCGTGGTGGGAATGCCGATGTTGAAATTGATCGAGCTCCCCGTGTTGACTTGTCGCGTGAATGTGGTGAACCATCCATCTTGATCGCTGAGTGCATTGTTGGCGGAAGATGATGCCTCTTTCAGGCGAACGCGGATGTTCGCGGTGCCAAAATTGGGGATGTTTTGATACACAAAGCGCCATTCTTTTTGAAAGCCCGATGTGCCCAAATTCGAGGGACTGGCCTCCAGAGTCGCTTGTTTCCATTGATTGATTCCATTGCCGGTGGCTGCATTATCGTTAGACGGATCAAGGTCTTCGATCGAATACCAGACTTCTGTCACGGAAGGATCAGTCAGCACCACAGCGCCGTAACTGGATCCGCCGATGGTGTCGTTTTCGTTGGGATAACGCAGCATGCCCGTGGGCTTTGCGGTATCGTAGTAAAACACTTGCGTGTTAGTTTTGAAAATCGAGGCACCATCACCGCGGTTGACAAAATTCCGTGTGCGGATCACGTGAAACCCTTCATCGAGGCCAGTTTGCTGGGTGCCGTAGTCATTGTGCACGAAAAACTTCGCCGTTGTGGCATTGAAATTGTTGATTTCAAATTGCGTTTCCATGCGCTCTGCGAGAGCGATATCATTGACGCCAAAGGGAAAAACGGACGAAGCCGTCTGTGTGCGGCGGACACCGATTTTGTAGCGAAATATAGTGCCGCTCGGTAGCGCGGGAACCGTGACTTTTCCCCAATCGGGAGTGCCGATGCCATCGGGCGCGCCATTGAAGGCCCATGAGCCCTCGATGACTTGTGTGCTCCCCTTGCCCGCTCCGGCATTGCCCTCAGGATAGGTTAAGCCATCGGTGGTGTAGTAGAGGTAAATCTTGTCCCATTGGAACTGGTAGCCCATTTTGACCCAAAGATCGAAGGGTTGTCCGGCTGCGTTTTGGGGCGCGGGGTTCATTTGTAAAACAGGAGCGGCAGCTTGATTGTTGCCAGCGGGATCGTGATAGACCCACTGAGAATGTCGACCGCTGCCATCGTTGATGCCTCCACCGTTGTTGATGACAAAGCCAGCGGTGCCAATGGTAGCTTGGTAGGTTTCCGCACCGGGTGTGCCGATCACATTGCGTCCGATGTCACGGGCTGCAAATTTTTCGCTCGTGCGGCGGAGAAATTTCATCTGCTCATAGCCCGCGTAAGTATCGATCGAGCTCTGGCGCACACTATCTGGAGGCTCGAATCGATCATCGTTCAGTCCGGGTGGAAAATCGCGCAGATCACCACTTTGTGGGCCGAGCGCTGGAGTCATTTGCGAGTTCACATTCACGCCGCCATTGAGCTTGATGCGGATGTTTTCTGCGCTGCCATCGGCTCTAGCAAGAATACGCAGATTGCTACCATCGGTAACGCGTGGGATTTTCACACGGTACGATTTTTCCGCAGTGTCGGTGGCGGGAACTCCGAAAGGATTGAAACCGGGATCGCCATCTTTACCGTCGGTACGCCAATGATCCATGAGCGGTGCTTTGTTGCCATTTTGATAGATTTCAATCGGTGGTTTTTCAAGTTGATGTTCGGCACCTTGCCAAACCGTGGGAAGCTGTGGATTGTGCCAAGTGAAGCAGAACCAGCCGTTAGCAGGAACAACTGGTGGATTGCCTGAGCCATCGACCACAACACCTGAGGGGTTGACATAGGCAAAAAAGCGGCCGCCGTGAGGAGACTGATTGACCAGCGTGGCTCCGACCGGAAATCCCGTCTGCACAGGGCGAGCTTGTCCATTGGGTTGGTAGTTCCGCGCCATCATAAAAAGCATCGTTTGGCCATTCCATGTGCCCGATTTTTTTTCACGATCATCGACTCGTTCATAGGCGCAGAAATTTTGATCACTCCAGCGCGCAATCTGATAGCCACGGGCAAAGTCACGATGCACCGCAAGCGCGCTGATCACGCTATTGTCGCCGAATTGACCAAGAAAATTGACGCCTGATGGTTTGGGAAAATAATCAGGTGCTCCCGCTTGGTTGTAGCCATCGGTGTATATGATCGGATTGCCTTCACGAGTCAAAATGTAGGTATGTGCGAGTCGACGGTCGCCACCAAAGAGATAATTATTGTCATGACTCATGACGTAGTTCATGCCCGTCTGAGCCGTGCCATAAGCTCCGTAATTCGGCTGATCAAATCCTATTAGACTCGCGCCCATGCCATTTTTTACCGTGTTGAGTAAATTGTCATTCGCGATGCGCATCCCTGCGTCGAGATAGCCTCCCTCAAAGGGGGGCGAGCCAAGGTGTTCGCCAAAGAGAAATGCATCGTCGCGCGCTTGAAACTCGGCATTGTAGTTGGAATCACGATGATTTCCCCAATCCGTAAATCCCCGAGTGATGTTGAATTGCTCTTGAATTTGACCGTTGTAGCCCCAGTTCACCGAATCCTTGTCGCCGCCCGTTTGCTTGCCAAAAAATCCCGATGGCACGTGCTTGACGGCATCGAGACGAAAGCCATCGGCACTCGTTTCGTTGATGAACCAGCGCACGGCACGATAGAGCATGCCATTGACATCTTCGGCAACGATATTGCCCATGTTGTAGATGCCATCACCATGCCCCCACTGAGCCGTCTGACGCCATGTGACACTGGGATCGACTCCGGTATCGGTAAAAGGTTCTGACGCCTCGCCGACATCGTGCTGTCCATTTGTGTTGGCATCATTCCAATCGAAGCGTCCATTGTTCGCTCCGTTGAATGAAGCGCCGTAGCCGATGTCTTGGTAGGGTTCTTTATTCGCAAACGGATGTACGGGATCGGCCGCTTGATTGGTGCCGATTGTGAGGTCTGTGTCGAGATACCAAGAATGCTGTCCAGGATGTCGAACGCCGCTCCATTTCGGATAGGTATTGCCTTCTGCCGTGCCATTTGGATTGAAGCTAACATTTTGAGGATGCTCATTGGCGATGTCCCAGGCAAATGGATTGCGATTCAGCACCTGCCACTCATCTTGCCAATTCGGCCAATCAGCAGCCTTTCGCCAAGTGCCATCAGCCTCTCGCACGAGATGGAAATCTTCCGGCACAAAGCCAGGGATGCCCGGAAAAATCTCGCCAGGGTCGGTGTTCTTGTCGAGAGGTCCCGCATTGTGCGCCATCACATTATCAAAATACACCCGCAGCCCAAAACGATGCGCCGTTTTCATCAATCGCTGCAAATCAGCCTTCGTGCCGTACTTGGTGCGCACGGTGCCACTGCCATCTCGATCTCCCAAATCAAAGCGATCAAAAGTATCAAATCCCACCGAATAGGTCCCTGCACCTCCTTTGAACGGCGGTGGCAACCACAGCGAGTCGTAGCCGCGTTCGACCAGTTCAGGGATGCGTCTCTCGATCTCACTCCACGTTGTTCCGAAGTATTGAAGCATCGCCTCCGCACGCAAACTGGCGCACGAGGCCAAGAGCAACAACAGCATTTTTAAAGTCACAGGACGAGCGTACATGAAACGGGTTGATGGGTTTGAAGCGATGAAACTAAGATTCCTGATACCTGCTAAAAAGCAAGTAAAAAGGGACAACTAGCTGATGTCATAACCAGCTCTTGGGATTAGGAAAAATCAGCAAATCACACGCCTCCCGTGAGATCTACGAAATGACGACGCGAAGAAAGAAGATGTTTGTGCATCGCCTCAGCTGCGATCTCCGATTTGCCATTTTCGATCGCATCGAGAATCGCTTGATGGGTCACCATGATCGACTGGAACCAATCATTATCGCCACGGTTTTTACGCGCGTAGTCGATGCACTTTTTCTCCAATGCTCGCAACACCGTGGCATAGATGCGATTTCCTGAACCACGAGCGATCACCAGGTGAAAGGAAATATCACAACGGGAAAACTCCGAGCGATCATTCTTCGATTGACGCATCGCTTCCATGATCGAACGCAACTCGCGAATCACGACTTCCCCCGCATGAATCGCCGCAAGCCGCGCACATTCGGTCTCGATCATGATTCGGAAATCAATCAGTTCGAGGAAATCAAGATCCTCCGCCAGCGCCGAATACGCTTCCACGGCATTGGCTAAGGTGTCCAAATTCGATTCAGCGATGTAAGTGCCAGATCCTTTGAGCGTTCGCAACAGGCCTCGCCCGCGCAGCTGCTGGATCGCCTCGCGAATCACCGTGCGGCTCACACCAAAGCGCTCACAGAGTTTTTCCTCCGATTCCAAACGTTGCCCGACGGGCATTTTGCCGTCGAAAATTTCACTTTCGATCAAACGGATGATTTTTGCGCTGCGCTGCATTTTTTTTTGTATCACATTAGGATTTTACGTGACAAGCGCAGAATAATCTGTATGACAACTGCCGCAACATTCATACAGACTATGCTTCAGACAGGAATCCTCAATCCGCATGTGCTCGATTTGGTGGCACGCGTCCGCCACACCAACACCTTAGTCATCGCCGACTGGGCATTCCCCTACTGGCCAGAGATCGAAACCGTAGACATTTCGCTCACCAAGGGCATTCCGACCGTGCTCGATGTTCTCGATCTACTCAAACAAAACTTCAAGATTGGACGCATCTGGCAAGCGGAGGAATTTTACGCCACCAACACTCCCGAAAACATCGCGAAATTCGCGGAATCATTCGGCACGATCCCCGTCACCCGCGAAGCACACATCGATTTTAAAAAACGCGTGCCGTATGCCATCGGCTTGATTCGCACTGGTTGCCCCACACCTTACGGCAACATCATTTTGGAATCTGAGTGATGAAAACTGCCGTCACACTCTGCCGTGTTGCTGAAGCTTCAGCGGGGCCTTTTGTGTTTCATGACGAATTGCCGATCGGATTTGCCAAAGCAGCGCAACACGGATTTTCTGCCGTGGAGTTGTTTTTGCCATCTGCTGATGCCGTATCCATCAAGGAAATCAAGCAACTTCAGGCGCAACATTCGTTAGAAATAGCTGCGATAGGAACAGGCGCAGGCATGGTGAAGCATGGCTTTTCACTCACCGATGCCGATCCAGTGGTGCGCCAAAAAGCGTTAGAATTTATCTTAGCCCTCGTCGATTTCGGCGCAAACTTTTCTGCTCCCGCGATACTTGGATCGATGCAAGGAAAACACGGCGGCTCAGTAAGCAAAGAACAGGCGTTGACCTACCTCGCAGAGGCTCTGCGCATCATCGGCAGCCACGCCAAGGCGCGCGGCGTGACATTTCTCTACGAACCGCTCAATCGCTACGAAACCAACTTGATAAATACTGTGGGTGACGCCGCGGCATTCATTCACAACCATGAGCTCGATAACATCAAAATCCTCGCCGACTTGTTTCACATGAATATCGAGGAAAAATCGTTAGAGTTAGCCATTGCCGAAAACATCGAGACCATTGGTCACATTCACTTCGCTGATAGCAATCGCCACGCGATCGGCTTCGGTCACACGGATCGCATGCCTCTCCTCTTGCTCTTGCATCAACTGCAATACCAAGGCTATCTTTCTGCCGAAATTCTTCCCCTGCCCTCGGCTGAGGAAGCTGCGGCTCAATTCATACTCTCAACCCAACTGTAAGCCATCATGGAAACCAGAATCCTCGGAAAATCCGGAATCGCACTACCCGTCCTCTCGTTTGGAGCTTCATCCCTAGGCGCAGAATTTCGCAAAGTCGATGTGAACGAAGCCCTGCAATCCGTTCACACAGCTCTCGAACTTGGCATGAATTTCATCGATACCTCACCGTTCTACGGTCGTGGCATGTCGGAAGTTTTGTTAGGAATTGCACTTAAGCAACACAAACGCCAAGACTATCTTCTGGGCACCAAGTTGGGACGATATTCGTTAGAACATTTCGATTTCTCTGCCAAGCGCGTCGAGGAATCCGTCCACGTCTCCCTGCATCGTCTCGGCACCGATTATCTCGATGTGTTGTTGTTGCACGATGTCGAATTCGTGAAGCTTCCGCAAATATGGGAGGAGACCATTCCCGCTGTGATCGAACTCAAAAAACGCGGTCTCGTGCGTGCGATCGGATTTTCCTGCTATCCCATGAAAACATTCAACACCGTGTTGGATCACGTCGAGGATGACATCGATTGCGTGCTTTCGTACAATCAATACACTCTCCAAAATACACGCTTTGCCGACGAACTTGTGCCACGCCTCAAGCCCAAAGGCATCGGCGCCATCAATGCCGGTCCATTTTCCGCTCGTCTTCTCACCAATGCCGAATTGCCAGTTTGGCTCAAGGAGCCTGAAGACGTGAAAGCAGCTGCGCGCGCGGCAGCCAAGCTTTGCGCGGATCAAGGGATCGATATCGCGCAACTCGCCTTGCAATACTCTTGCGCCAATCCCGACATCACATCGACAGTCGCGGGATCAGCCAATCCAAACAACATCGCCAAGTGGGCCAAATGGTTAGAGCAACCCATCGATCAGTCCTTGCTCGATCAAGTTCTCGCTCTTTTTGCTCCAGTCAAAAATCTGGGTCACAACGAAGGTCTCGCCGAAAACAACTAAGCTATGTCAGCCATCCAATTCACAGCTCCCACCGAGATCAATCTCATCGCTTGCGAAGACATCACTCAATGCGCTGCCGATGAAGCCATCGTGCGCACCCATCGCATGGGCATCTGCGGCACCGACCTCTCTGGTTATCTCGGAAAAATGCCGTTCTTTTCCTATCCGCGCATTCCTGGTCATGAACTCGGACTCGAAGTTCTCGCTGTAGGCGAAAATGTCACCAACGTGCGCGTCGGAGATCATTGTTCGTTAGAGCCCTACATCAATGACCCGAGTAGCGCAACGAGCCTCAAGGGCAACAGCAATTGCTGCCCAGGTGTTCAGGTTCTCGGCGTTCATGCCGATGGCGGACTGCGCACCAGCGCGTGGAAAGTTCCCGCCCGCAAGCTCCATGTCGGCAATGCACTCAGCTATGAGCAACTTGCTTTAGTCGAGACACTCGCCATCGGTCTGCATGCCGTGAATCGTGGCAATCCACAACCTAACGAAACCGTTCTCGTCATCGGCGCAGGACCCATCGGCCTCGCCTGTTTGGAATTTCTCAAACTCATGGACTGTCGCGTGATCGTCATGGACATGGTTCAAGGAAGACTCGATTTTTGTCAGAAAAATCTTGGCATTGAGGGCATTCTTGCCAGCACAGATGCCGAAGCGAATGTCAAAGCTCTCGCTGACCTAACCGATGGACAACTCGCCGATGTGATCATTGATGCCACAGGCAGTGTGCACTCCATGTCCACCTGTTTCCAATTTGCGGCCTTCACCGGTCGTGTCGTCTATGTCGGCATTACCACACAAGAACTCAGTTTCCCTCACGCTCCAGTGTTTCATCGTCGTGAACTAACTTTACTCGCGTCGCGAAACGCTCACCCCAGTGATTTCCCTAAAATCATCCAGCTCATCGAAGACAAAAAAATCAACACCGACATCTGGATCACCCACCGCATCACCATCGACGAAGTCCCCGAAAAATTTGCTCAATTCACCAACCCTGCCATGGGTGCCATCAAAGCCATCATCGAAGTGCAATAAGGAGAAGGGATTTACAATCCCTTTCTTCACTCAAATTCTTTTCCCGTCCTACAAAAGGGATTGCAAATCCCTTCTCCATACTCACCTCTCACCAACCATCATGAAAACCATCGCACCATTTACCTTCGGCGTCGGCGATCGCTTCGCCCACCAAGCTTCCGCACAACTCGCCGCATTCGTTGCCGCTTCCGCACAAGGCGTTGAAATTGTTCCTGTCTGGAATAAGTCGAACCGCGAGCATACCATCATCGGCTCCGAGCCATCGGGCACGCGCGAGGCCGCAGATGCAGCGGTATCGGCGCTTGCTTGGGATAAAGAATACCACCTCGATGCCGACCACATCAACCTCAGCACCGTTGATCGCTTCATCGCGCCCTGTGATTTTTTCACGCTCGACGTAGCTGACGACATTGGCCAAGCAGCGGCTCCGGCTGACGTGCAAGCCTTTCTGCAAAAACATGCTGAGTTGGTTGGTTCGATCCAGATTGATGGCATCGATACTCCATTCATCATCTCCCAAGAAGAAGCCGAGCGCATTTCTAACAAATTCTTACTCGCTACCCAAAAAGCTGGTGCCATCTATCGCCACATTCTCGCTGCCAAAGGCCCTGACTTTATCACCGAAGTCTCGATGGATGAAACCGACTCACCGCAGACGCCTCCTGAATTGCTCTTCATTCTTGCCGCTCTGAGCGATCAAGAAATTCCGATCCAAACCATCGCCCCCAAGTTCACGGGGCGCTTCAACAAAGGTGTCGATTACGTCGGCGACGTCGCGCAGTTCGAAAAAGAATTCAATGATGACCTCGCCGTGATTGCCCACGCCGTCAAGGCCTACGGTTTGCCATCGACCCTGAAACTCAGCGTGCATTCCGGTTCTGACAAATTCTCGATCTACCCCGCGATCCGTCGTGCTCTTCAACGCACGGGTGCCGGACTGCACATCAAAACAGCTGGCACCAATTGGTTAGAAGAGCTGATTGGTCTCGCCGAAGCTGATGGCGAAGCTCTGGCACTTGCCAAAGAAATCTACGCCAAAGCCCTTGATTACAAAGACGCGCTTTGCCAACCATACGCTACAGTCATTGACATCGATGATGCCAAGCTACCCTCCGCTGAAACCGTAAACTCTTGGACCAGTGCTCAATATGTGAACGCCTTGCGCCACATTCCGAGCTGCTCCGAATACAATCCGCATTTCCGTCAACTCTTGCACGTCGGCTTCAAAATCGCCGCACAACTCGGCTCACGCTACACCGATGCCCTCAAAACGCATCGCGAAATCATCGCCAAAAACGTGACCGAAAATCTTCTCGACCGCCACGTCCGGCCTTTGTTTCTTTGAGATTCTTTAGACAAGCACTTCGCATCCGAAGCAGAGCACAATTCTTTGTGCCTGATTCGGCGTGTGAATTTCGTTAGGGACAATCACTCGATTTGCGGTAGTCAAGGAACGATCAAGGGCGTGCCTTTTTTCAGGTTGTATTCTTTGACGGGGCCACCTGCGACCGAGACTTTGCGGATGCCATCGAACTGGGGATGAAGCACAATTTTTGTTGGTTTGCCATCTTTCCATGTCGCGTCAACAGTGACCCCGCCGCGGGCGCGCAGCCCCGTGAAGGTTCCTTGGGGCCAGCCTCGAGGGATCGCGGGGAGAATGCTGATGGTGCCCTCGTGAGACTGAACGAGCATTTCACAGATTCCCGCAGTGATTCCAAGATTACCATCGATCTGGAAGGGTGGATGGGTGGTGAAGAGATTGGGTAAAGTATTATGGGTGAGCAATCCACGGATCATGGCTTGGCATTTTTCTGGCTCGCCCAAGCGGGCCCAGAGAGCAGTGCGCCATGGCCAAGTCCAGGAGCGGCGTGAGTCACCTGAGGTGCCACGCGCTTCTAGCGAAACAGCTGCGGCTTTAGCGAGCTCGGGTGTCTGAGCGCGATTGATTTGTGCTCCGGGATAAACGGCGAAGAGGTGTGAGGTGTGGCGGTGACCTGATTTTTCGAGGTCTGGTCGCTCGGTTGTCCATTCCATGATTTGCCCCCATGAGCCGATTTGTGGACCTAAGAGTTGAGCGCGAGCAGCTTCCACTCGCTTGACCAAGGCATCGTTGAGCCCAAGAACCTTGGCGCTTTTGAGGGTATTCGTAAACAGATCCCAGACGATTTGTTGATCGTGAGCGACGCCGTCTTCGCGCGGCCCGTGCTCGGGAGACCACCCCTTGGGCACGACCAATTTGCCATTGCTGTCTTGCTTGAGGTGATCAAGCCAGAACTCACAAACGGCAGCAAACATCGGCCAAGCGCGTTTTTCCAAAAAGACCCGATCGCCTGAAAACGCATAGTGTTCCCAAGCGTGTTGCACCAACCATGCCGAGGCGGGCAGGTTCCACTCCCAGCCATTGCCGCCGAAGGCATTGACGGATGTGCGCATGGTCCAGCCAGGTGTTTTTTCGCCAAAGGCTTTTTGTGTGGCGCGAGTGGCAGCCGGCACGCATGCTTCGAGCCAATCAAAAAGCGGCATGTGACAATCGGCTAAGTTGGCGGGCTCAGCCAGCCAGTAGTTCATCTGGATATTGATGTTGGTGTGAAAATCCGCAAACCAAGCGGGCTTGTTTGAGTCATTCCAGATGCCCTGCAAATTCGCAGGAAGAGTGCCGGGGCGTGAACTGCCGATGAGAAGATAGCGACCGTAATGAAACATGAGAGCCTCGAGGGCGGGATCGTTTGCACCTTTTTGATAGGCGAGCAGGCGCGATGGGGTATCGAGCGCTGGAGCCTCGCCGAGATCGAGTGAGACGCGAGAAAAGAATGATTGGTGGTCTTTGATGTGGTCGGCGAGGAGTTGGTCAAAACTTTTCGCAGATGCTGCGTTCGATTGTTTTTCCGCGATGCTAATGGCCTCGCCAGAACGCCAATTTTTCTTCTCATCCATGATGTAGTTGGTGGCGGCGGTGAGAATCAACAAGACTTCATCGCAGTTTTCGTAGCGAAGTTGTTGGTTTTCTGCTAGAATTTTACCACCTTTGGCTTGGGCAACGAGTTTGGCTGCGTATTGAAGGTCGTTAGGAAGTTTGGCCGCGAAGCTGATGCTCTGGCCTGCGGCGCTAGTGACCGCAGTGCGCGAATCCTTGAGAGTGAGCTTGCCGCTGAGTTTGCCGGGGGCTGATGCTGTCATGCGCATGATTACGGCTTGATCGGGAGCGCTAGCAAATGCGCTACGCTGGTAGGTGACACCATCCATTTGCCACTCGACGGTGTGCACACCGGTTTCCAAATTGAGCGCGCGGGTGTAGCCATCGGGCGCAGCTTGGGAGAGCCCATCGAGGGCGATTTCTGCCACTTGGAAATGTGTGACTTCTGCCGAAGGCGAAAAACTCAAGCGATAGTAGGCATAGGAGTCGGGCGTAGCAATCGGATAGGACTTTTTCAGATGACGGCTCGCAAAGGGCGCTTCGTCCTTGTGCTCGTCGAGCAAGGTCCACTGCTTGCCATCGAGGGATCCTTCCATTTTCCATGAGCTGGGGTCACGCTTTTCAACATCGTTGGCGGATGTGATGCTGTAGGATGAGACTTTTTTCGGGTCGTTGAGCTTGAGCTGCCACACAACGACTTTGCCGTTGTGCTCGATGCACCATTTGCTGTTTTGGCCGTCGATGGAAGCAGCAACATCTTCGTTGGCATTGAATGGAACGTGCCCACTTTCGCATGTGACATCATACTGAATGGAGCCTGCGGCATCAATCAACAAATCACCAAAGGTTTGATAACAACCGAACTCATTAACGTCGTAGCCACCGCTGACATTCTCTCCGCCAGTCCACAAGGAATCGACATTGAACTGGAGCCGATCCGACTGTGCACCGCCGAAAAGCATCGCTCCCAGACGGCCATTGCCAATGGGGAGAGCTTCTTTTTCCCAATTACGCGCGCCATCAAGGGATACGGCGCCGAATGACTCAACGATGGCTGCTGTGCCACCCGTGCCACCTTGAGACGGGACTCCAAAACGGATTTCCAGAGGAGCGGCCAGACAGGCGCCACTAAGAGTGCTGATTGCGACGTTGGTAAGAATGCGTTTCATATCGTTTGTGTGTGCGAGACTAGACTGATCTGGTCGCAGCAGCAACTGGCTTTTAAGGGAATTTTTTCTGCTCCAAACTCGTGATTTCATTTCATGGCAGCATTGCATTTTGTTCTTCTCTCCGACTAGTTGGTTTGCTACGATTGGCGCATGGAAAAACGCAGCAACAATCCGATCGCGATGCGCGCTAAAATTCTGAAATTTGCTGGGGAGGAGCTTTGTCGCTATGGATTTCATGCGTGGAAACTCAACACTGTGGTCGAGCGCGCGGGAATCACGAAAGGCTCATTATTTCATCATTTCAAGAGCAAGGAAGATCTCATGATGCATTGGATGGAAGAAACATTACCTCCTTTGTTAGAAGAAGAATGGCTAAGTCCCCTCGCCTCGGCGGATCCGATCAGTGCCTTACAGCAAATTTTTCGGCACAGAGCGAAACAATTGGAACAAGCACCCGCGCATGACTACGCTAGTGATCCGTTGACGATTTTGGTCGCCTCAGTGCAAGCAGATGACATCGCTTTGCTGGGCATGCTTCGTGGACTGCACCGCCAATGGCTCGATGGGATCAGTCATGCGTTGCGTGAAGGTCAGAAAAATCAGAGCGTGCACCCTGCGATCATTCCCGAGGAGGAAGCAGGCGTCATCGTAGCGGCCAGCACTGGAGTTGAACTCCTTGTAAAAACACAAGGCACGGCGATGGTGGCTGGCTTTCTGAGATCAACGGTAGCCTATCTTGAAACATTACGCCCGGCATAGAGCCACGGCATTTGCAGCGGCGTATTCGCGGGCGTGAGTGAGGCTGATTTTGATTTCGCCGATCTGATGTTGATCACAAAAATCCTTAGCCTTTCCGGTGATTTGCAATGTGGGCTCCCCCAGTTCACCACGCAAAATGTTCATGTCCAACCAACCGAGTTCCTTACCAATGCCGGTGCCAAAGGCTTTCGCTACAGCTTCTTTGGCAGCGAAACGTGCGGCGTAATGCAACTCAGGACGCGCTTTGGTCTGACAATAGGCGATTTCCTCGGGAGTAAAGATGCGCTGCACAAAGCGATCACCGAACTCGGAGATCGACGAGGCTATGCGCCCGACTTCCACCACATCAATGCCTATGCCGAATACGTTCATTTTCTCTCGAAAAATTCTGCTCGGCACGTGATCGAATGTCAATCAGCGAGTGGGAGACATGGTGTAGAGAGACATGCTGCACGCGTAGGCTTTGTCCAATGACATGCGCTTGCATTCATGGCCTTTGCCCCAAGAATCCGAGTAAATGATTTCGCTGGTCTTCTCATTGTAACCGATGATCAAGCGCATGTGACCACCGCTCGCTTGCGGAATGTCTTTTTCCTTGAACATTCCCAGACGCAGGCACCAACAAATGGGCAGACCTTGATCGATGTATTCGCGGACCTTTGTCATGTAACGTCTGCAGCCTGATTGCTCACTTTTGACTGCTGCGAAAATTTCATCATCAGCTTTATGCCAAAAGTAAGCAGGGTTAAGAATATACCCTTCGGATGCCTTGATTTCCTTTTTGCCAACTTTTTTCGCAGCTTGATTGTAGGCGCGAACATCGGCATCAAATTGCCGCTCAGTGAGCTCATAATGTTTGGTCGTACGAATGTGCAACTTGCCGACGATTTTCTTGAATGCCTCTTCCATCTCCTCTGGACTGGTACCGAATTGGGAGGTATTGGCAAGCTGAGCGATCTCGTGTTGATCGACATCGAGACCGTAATACATGGCTACGCGTGAGATTGAGGCGACAGCACAATACCCTTTTTCGCCTTGATCGACCATCGGCACTGATTCGATGAGAGTGTCTCCATTATCCTTGTGAACTACGTTACCAGCGAGCGTACTGCGGCCTGCGATTTTTTTCGCGCCAACATTGCTAGCCGATGCGATCCGAATGCGCAAAAACTCGGCACGGTCCGCGCCGTAATCATCCTTGCCTACACTGGCCTCGAGCAACCATGCGGTGTCACCTTTTTTCCACATGTAACCGAGAACTTTAACGGCGGAGGTAGACTTGCGCTCTTGACCAGCAGATCCAAGTTTTTCGTCTAGTCGCGCGCGCCACTCTTGGAACTTTGTTAACAACTCTTTGGATTTGATCGGTCTGTCATCGCCACGATTGAAAATCGAAACGTTCCAACCCGCAATCAAACCAGCATTGCCCTTGACCACGACCTCACCGAGATCCTCGTCAAAAAGCGAGAGCCTGCCGCCAGAACCACGCAGACCGTCTTTGAGCGTGGATAGCCACTCGAATCCACCATACGTTTGCTCAGGTAACTCGATACCGCGCTTTTTCATCATTTCACGGCGCATGTCTTCCATCCGTTTTTGATCATCGCTCGGCTTGGTATGGAACTTTTTTTCAAGGTCAACGAGGGTCGTTTTCCACAAGTTTTCCGAGAGTAGAACTGAGTCCAAAGCTGCGGGCTGAGGCTTCGAGCTGGTGACTATGGTCTGTGCTTGCAGAGTCAGAGCCATAGCTGCGACGGAGATGATTTTGATCATGGGGATGTGCATCGTCGGTGTGTGTAATTTCCTAAGCCTAACGAGTGCAAGAATTATCGCAATAGTGAAATGAGAAAATTTTGTGTGCCGCACATTTCACCTGTTTCAATCGATTGATGCGCCTCTGGGTTGACTTTTGATCATCAGCTGTGGATAGTCGGGGCGAGTGCTCGTTTATTTACACATTCCCTTTTGTCACCGCATTTGTCCGTATTGCTCTTTTTACAAGCACACGCCTGGGCAAACACCGATTGGGGAATTCATCGATGCGCTGCTTTTGGAAGCCCGCACTCGAATTTCGACTCTAGATCAAGCCCCCCGCACCTTGTTTCTCGGTGGTGGAACCCCGTCGATGATGTCCCCTTCTCATTTGCGCACTTTGTTTTCTGGGCTTCAGCAGGTGATCGATTTCTCAACCTTGGATGAAGTCTCGCTGGAGGCAAACCCGGCCACTTTTGACCGCAGCAAGGCGCAACTTTTTCGCGAACTGGGAGTAACTCGTGTCTCGCTGGGGATTCAGTCATTTTCCGATGCTGTTCTGCAAACCTTAGGCCGAGAACATAGTCCGCAACAAGCACGTGAATCGGTGGAAATTCTTCGTTCCGTGGGCATGCCTTCCATCAACATTGATCTGATGTTTTCCATCCCGGGTCAAACTTTGCAGATCTGGCGTGACACCTTACAACAAGCGATCGACCTCGCCCCCGATCACATTTCTGCATACAACCTAACGTATGAGGAAGATACCGCATTTTTTCAATCCCTGCTTCAAGGCGAGATGGCGGACGATGAACTAGTCAATCAAGAGATGTTTTACTTGGCCCATGAAATTCTCACCAAACAAGGGTATCTGCACTATGAGACATCCAACTACGCAAAAATCGACCACAAGTCATCACACAATCGCGGTTATTGGCGTGGCGAACAATACCTCGGTCTAGGCCCTTCGGCAGTCTCAACCTTGCAGCGAATTCGCTCCAAAAACATTCCCGATACAGCAAAATACATCGAACTGATGAAAAACATCGGCCATGCGCAATCAGAGGCAGAACACCTCAACGATGAGGCGTTGCGATTGGAGCACATCGCCATGGGATTACGTACGATGGATGGGATTCCACTCGATTTATTGGATTTTGCGGGAAAAAAGCGTGCTAGCGATCTCCAAGAGCTCGACTTGCTGATCATCGAGAATTCGCACATTCGATTGACGCTCAAGGGCTCATCTCTCGTTGACCCGATCGCAGCTGAGCTAGTCTAATATTTTTTCAACAATGGCACGAAAATTGCTTTCCAATAGCAACTTTTTGTTACAGATTTGTCCCGCCCCATGGCGGACGTATCTCTCCATCACGCGCTGAACCAGCAGCAGACGCTCACTCCTCAAATGCGCAGGAGCTTGGAGATCTTACAATCAAATAGCATGGAACTGAGTCAGATGATTCATCAGGCCATGGAGCTGAATCCCGTTCTTGAACAACAAGATGATTACCCGGATGAAGGGCCTGATGATGAGGTCGAAGACTATGATGACGACAATGATCTGGCGCATTTGAACGAAACCGATGACGACTATCGCGAGCGTGAAATCCATCAAAATGCGAGCAACAGCTACTCTGCTGATGATGAGGAGCGGCGCCAGTTTTTATATGAATCCATTGTTGCTCCCGAGACTTTGCAGCAATTTCTGACCCAACAGGTGCAACAATCGATCGTGCCTGATGAAATCAAGCAGATCACCATGGCGTTGATTGGCAATCTCAATGAGCGCGGTTTTCTTGACATGCCGCCTGAGCAACTAGCTGAGCGGCTTGAAATTAATCCCCGATGGATGAAGCAAGCCGTGACTTTATTGCAATCGTTTGATCCTCCTGGTATCGGAGCGGTGGACTTGCGTGATTCACTGCTCATTCAGCTCCGCAGGCTCGGTCGTGAAGACTCACTGGAATACAAAATTTGTGATCAATATCTCAACGATCTCGCTCGGCGCCACATGAGCCAGATCGCTCGTGCCCTCAGCACCACTCCGGAGCGCGTGGCAGAAGCCACCGAACGCATTGCCCGCCTCGATCCCGATCCAGGAGGTTCATTTAGCCCCACGGCCAATCCGCACATCACGCCCGATGTCATCATCCGCCGCACTCTCGATGGCAGCTTTGAGGCGGAGCTCACCAATGATCACATTCCTCGTCTGCGCATCAGCGATTTTTACAAAAGTCTGCTCGCCAAAACTGGTAGTGACAAAAAAGCGCTCGAATACATCCGCGACAACATTCGCGATGGCCGCTCGATCATCAGCTCCATTTCACTTCGCCAAGAAACGATACTCTCAATCGCATTGCGAATCATCGAGCGGCAAGAGCCCTTTTTGCGCTATGGACACGCCAAATTACGACCAATGACCATGGCGGAAGTCGGCGAAGACTTAGGGATGCACGCCACCACCATCTCCCGGGCAGTGGCAGGCAAATACATCCTCACCCCGCATGGTATGATGGAAATGCGCGCCTTTTTCGCAACGGGCTACCAAACTTCAAGTGGAGCTGAATTTTCCAATGCTGCTGTGCGTGAAGCAATACAGACATTGATCAATGCAGAAAATCCTGCCAAACCATTATCTGACGACGCACTCACCAAGGCGCTCAACACCAACGGCATCGATATCAAGCGAAGAACGGTGGCGAAATATCGCGAACAACTGCACATCCTGCCCTCTCACTTGAGAAAGCGCTGATAAGCGAACGATCAGAATGTCACTTCAAACCAAATGCCACTATAAAAGTAGTCATCCGCATTGCCATCAAGACCGAGTGAAGCACCGATGAAAGGTGTGAGCGAGACATTACTAGCGATTAAATACGTATAGGAAAAACGCGCAGCGGCATCATTCCAACCATTGCGATCGTAGTAGTCATCAACCATACTCAGCTCACCCGTGATGGTGATGAAGGATTTATCATTCAACGCAGCACTCCACTCCAACTCCGCTTTGCCGTAATAGGCCTCGGCACCTTCATCATAGAGCCATTCAAGGTTGAGGTCCCAGTCCTCGTTCACATGCCATGTGAAAAATGGACCTGTCTCCCATCCGTCCTTGAATCGACTACCGCTGAAATCGCGATAGCCCAGCAGCCATCCCGCACTGTAATTTTCTGAGTCATAGCGCAAGTCGACAAATCCCGATACCTCAGCAAAATCATTGCCCGATCCCGTTCCCGTAGCATACCAGGCGCCGAAGTTCACGCTCCAGTCATTGTTCAGAGCAAAGCCCGTTTCGAGCTGGTAATCAAACACTTCATCCGCCAAGTGAAAGCCACGATGTATCGACTCCGAGCGATAGCCTGTCACTGCCTCGATCCCAATGGGCATGGCGCCTTCAATTTCCGCGAGGCAAAGGCCCGGCACTAACAAAAAAACTTTGCTCAATGATTTCAACATGCGCCACTATACATCGCACACCACGAAATGAAAACCATAAATCTGCTTTGAAATTATCGGAAAACAAACTTAGTTCAAGGAAGTGACGAACTTGCCAAGAACGAGTTACTTCGCCAACCTTTGCACCTCTAGCAACAAAAACATCGGAAATTCCTCCGCCGCAAAATGTTCTGCTTTGCTGCGCGGACCCACTTGGGAGCGCCGATGACTAAAAAGCTCTTCGCAATCAGTAATAGCTAATCCCGCTTGTTTCATCGATTGAAAATAAAGGGGCAGCGGTCGATGGTAAAAAGTCGTGGTCTCACTAACAGCGCGTCCAGGATGAGTAGTGATCGGTATGCTCATTGCAGAGCCATAGCGATCCATCCGACGATACTGGATTTTTTTCTCTTGATCCCAGCCCCAGTGCGATTGCTTCGGCATGCGGAAACACGGGTGCATGAAAACCATCAGCGCCTTACCTTGCGGCTTCAGAGAGTTGGCGAGGTTGTGGCAAAGACCATCGAGATTTTCCACATCGTGAACTGCCATGATATTGAGAGCCACATCGTAGCTTCCATCAGCCCAAGCGCCAGGTGCTGAGGCATCGGCCACTTCATAGCTCAAGCAGGGCTCTTGGGCCGCCCGATTCACAGCAGATTCAATCAACTGCGGGCTGGCATCCACACCATGCACCCGCGCGGCACCAGCTTGCAATAGCAGCTTGCCGATAAAGCCTTGACCACAGCAAAGATCTAACACTCGCGCACCGCTAAGCTCACCCAGACGCGCCATGATCGCGGGAACGATGATGTTTTTGTGATAATCAGAACCCTCGTCACCAACAAGCTGATCGTACCACTTCGCCACCTGATCCCAGCCTTTTTCCTTGCTAGTCGCGCTGTGCTTCACGGGCCGATGTTTCGTGCGCTCTACCGGATCTGTTTTGCGCTCGAAGCTGGCTTTTTTCTTGGGTTGCATTTTTTCCCAAAAGGGCGTGCCACCTTTGCGATTGCTTGATGGGTCTTGCGAGTTGCGATTGGACTTCATAAATTTTTGTTAGATTGGCATTTCTCGGCGTCCTTGCATGGCACGCAGCAACGTTAACTCATCAGCATGCTCGAGACCTCCGCCCGCAGGCAAACCCTGAGCAATGCGTGTGACCTTACAGCCACAGTCGCGCAACATCTCCGCGAGATAGTGCGCCGTGGCCTCTCCCTCGACGTCGGAACCAAGGGCTAAAATGATTTCTCCACCTCGACTCGCACGCCGCATCAGTGAATCGATGCGCAAGTCATCCGGCGTCACATGGTCGAGCGGTGATAGTTTTCCACCGAGACAATGATACACGCCGCGAAATGAGCCAGAACGCTCGATCGGCAACACATCAGTCGCTTGCTCGACAACGCAAATCAATTCTCCATCGCGCCCCTCCTCATCACATGCCGCACAATGCTCTTCTGTAGCAAAAAATCCACATGTTGGGCACATGCAAAGCTCCTTTTCAGCACGCTGTAATGACGCGGCAAGGGCCAAAGGCTCAGCCCGCTTGTGCTGAAGCAACCACACCGCCATACGCTCGGCACTCCGTGGTCCCACTCCCGGCAGTCGTTTCAATTCTGCCACTAACTCACGCACCGCTTCTGGATATTCCAATTTTGCCATCGATCGATTTTTTTCTTACACTCCGAGGGAAAATCATCAGCCGTTTTCCTGTTTGGGCGACTGATCCGCCACCAACACCTCTCTAACTGATTTCAGTTCCACTCCCGGTAGAGAATGCTGTTTTTCACAAGGCAATTCATGGCGCTTGGCATACACAAACGCGCAGATCCCGCTCCACAAACCCGCTGCAATCGGCATGCAGGGAGCTAGTTTCCATGAGGCTAAAGCAAGCACCGGAATCCAGCCCATTGCCAGCAGCATCAAACTCAGCCAAATCACCCACTTGCGCCACAATCCTGGGCTCGATAGAATCAAAAAAACGGTCAAATACGCCATCACTGCAGCAAATACCAGCACACCACCCGCCGGAACCTCGCGCATGCCCTCACCCAATCGGCTCGTCCACATCGTAATCTCCTCATTGGGCTGATCCCAAAAATTCATCGAGCCCAAACCCAACACCAAGGCCAGCGACATGGTGCCGATCAGTAAAGTCGTAGAACCTACGGTTCCCGGAATTCGTGCGGTTTTGCGTTGCATGCTTCGCCCATGGATGTAGCACGATCTCGCGCACTGTCCAAGAGAATAAAAATCTGCACCCAAAGCACGCATTGCCCCTTCTCTGATTGCGTATTTTCAAATCAATTAAATTTCCCCTTGCGCATTCTCGCGCAGTGGATTTGATTTCTTTTCCCATTCACCATCACATGCCCATCGTTCTCGCCATCGAATCATCTTGCGACGAAACCGCCGTAGCAATCGTTGCAGGTGAACGTGGGCAACGCACCTCGATTCTGGCATCAGAAATATCGTCGCAAATCCCCTTACATCAACCCTACGGCGGCGTTGTACCAGAGCTCGCATCACGCAGCCATTCGCTTATCTTGCGACCGCTCGTCGAGACAGCCCTTCAGAACGCAGGCTTAAAAATGGCGCAGATTGATGCATTTGCTGCCACCGCAGGGCCTGGACTCGCATCCTCTCTACTCATCGGCAACACCGCTGCCAAGGCCATGGCAAGCGCGATGCGTAAGCCATTTCTCGCCATCAATCATCTGGAAGGCCACTTACTATCTCCGTTCATTGAAGTCACCGAACTCCCGCCGCACATCGCACTGATCATCTCTGGTGGACACACTCTATTACTTCGTGTCGATGCCCCTGCATCCTATCGGAAGCTCGGCAGCACTCTCGACGACGCCGCGGGTGAGGCCTTTGACAAAGTCGCCAAAATGATCGGTCTTCCCTATCCCGGCGGCCCTAACGTCGAACGTAGCGCCCGGGGCGGCAATGCCAGCGCTTTCTCCTTTCCTCGCGGGCTACTGCACGAACCGCATTTCAATTTCTCCTTCTCCGGCCTCAAGACCAGCGTCCTCTACACTTTGCCCAAGCTCGAAAACCTTGACGATTCTCTCGCTGACCTCTGCGCCTCATTTCAAGCCGCCGTCATTGATGTTCTGCTCCAAAAATCGCTTCGCGCCTGCAAGGAACAAAAACTGAGCCATCTCGCGATTTCTGGTGGCGTATCCATGAATCAAGCACTTCGCCTCGCATTCCAAGGCGCTTGTGAATCAAAAGGGATCAGCCTCACACTCTCTAGCCCAGCTCTTTGCACCGATAATGCCGCGATGATTGCCTTCGCCGCCCTACTCCGCCATCAGTCGGGACAAAACGACCCGCTCGATAGCCCCATCCACCCCAACTTGCCACTCGTCTCATGAAACACTACACCGTTAAAGTCACACTCTACGGCATCAAGCCTG
>Ga0208597_1000154_pt1 | contig 25462 bp, 26 predicted proteins | sample LakMenEpi05May12_FD_150673 | JGI IMG/M metagenome (GOLD analysis project Ga0208597, IMG submission 150673) | Freshwater microbial communities from Lake Mendota, WI - 05MAY2012 deep hole epilimnion (SPAdes) | ecosystem: Environmental > Aquatic > Freshwater > Lake > Epilimnion/Euphotic zone ...
CCACGAATTTATAATTTCACCATTTTCGTTATACATTTCAAAATAACGCCAATTTGCGTGAACTGTTGGCGCCATCGGGTTTTTTGGATGAATTACCAAACTCAAACCACAAGCAAAAAAATCGGCTTCGCCAACGTTGAATAATTTTTGCATCGAATCAGGTAATTTTCCGTGAACTGCTGAAATATTTACACCGCCTTTTTCGATTACGTTTCCGTTTTCTATAACACGTGTTCTTCCGCCACCGCCTTCTGGTCGTTCCCAAATGTCTTCACGGAATTTGGCAACACCATCAATATCTTCTAATCCTTTACAGATTTGATCTTGAAGGGTTTGTATGTATTGGTAAAATTGATCTTTCATTTAAATAGCTTTTAGCTATGCGTTCAGCCGCTTCACGACAGTTGAGCTTAGTTCTTGTTATTTTTTCTTACAATATATCTTACTGCCTTTAAGTTTAAATCCAATACTTGAATATAAATTTATTGCAGCCAATCTATGATCTTCAGTAAAAAGCAGTATCTCAGAAAGTTCTTTTTCTTTACCTACTTGAACTAATAAATTAATTAATTTTCTTCCTACTCCTTTTCCACGAGAAGTGGAGTCTACAACTACATCTTCAATCCAACCCTTATTTCCAGATATAACTTTGTAAGTACACATTAATGCAATTCCAATTATTTTATTATTATTCTCACAATATGCAATTGTAATTTGGTTTTTCTCATTCAATATTTCTTCAAGATCTAACTGAATTTTATTTGGACTTAATTGACGAAATAATTCAGAAACTTGCTCTTTAATGTCTATATTTAAATTATTTTTGTCTAAAATAGCTGTTTTCATTTCTTTTAAAGTGTTTTAAACAATACAGTTTTATTGAGTTATAATTTTTAGAATTACGAACAACTATCTGCTGTCAGCTTATTTATTGTATTCTTTAACTGCTTCCACAAAAGCCTTTGCGTGATCTACAGGAATATTTGGTAAAATACCGTGACCAAGATTTACTATATAATTGTCTTTTCCGAATTCGTCTATCATTTCGTGCACCATTTTTTTGATGGTTGGAATTGGTGATAACAATCTTGATGGATCGAAATTTCCTTGTAATGTGATTTTTCCGCCTGTTAAATAACGCGCATTTCTTGCTGAACAAGTCCAATCTACACCAAGTGCTGATGCTTTAGATTGTGCCATTTCATTCAATGCAAACCAACAACCTTTTCCGAAAACAATAACTTTAGTTTCTTCAGCCAAAGCTTCAACTATTTGGTTGATGTATTTCCAAGAGAATTCTTGATAATCTACTGGCGATAACATTCCGCCCCAAGAATCGAAAATCTGAACTGCATTTACTCCTGATTTTACTTTTTCTTTTAAATATAGAATAGTTGTATCGGTGATTTTTTGCAATAATGTATGTGCTGCAATTGGATTTGAAAAGCAAAAACCTTTTGCCGTATCAAAGCTTTTGGAACCTTTTCCTTCCACACAATAGCAAAAAATAGTCCAAGGCGAACCTGCAAAACCAATAAGCGGAACCTCATCATTCAACATTTGTTTGGTTAATTTGATGGCATCAAAAACGTAACCTAAAGTTTCGTTTACATCTGGAACAATTACTTGATTTACTTGTTCCATAGTGCGAATTGGATTTGGAATAATGGGTCCCAAATTGTCCTTCAATTCTACATGAATTCCCATTGCACGTGGCACAACTAAAATATCTGAAAATAAAATAGCTGCATCTGGTTTTACAATTCTAATAGGTTGAACGGTGATTTCTGCTGCTAATTCAGGTGTTTCGCAACGTGTAAAAAAATCGTATTTGTCACGCAAAGCTCTAAATTCTGGTAAATATCTTCCAGCTTGACGCATCATCCAAACTGGTGGACGTTCAACAGTTTCATTGTTTAAAGCTCTTAAAAATAGGTCGTTTTTAATCATTAGTTTAAAAGTTTATGAGTTTAAAAGTTTAAAAGTTGTTGCCTTTGAAACTTAAACTAATTTTTATAGTGTTCTATAACTTCTATAATTACATTTTCAACTGTTGGTTTAACTGCAATTATGATATTCTTTGTTTTTTTGTTTTCCAATGCTTCTGCTGTGGTTTCGCCGATGCTAAAGCAAATTTCATCTTTTATGGTATTCAGTTTTAAATAACTTTCAACCGCTGATGGACTGAAAAATAGTATTCCGTCTATCTTTTCTTTAATTTTTTTTGAAGTGATGTTGGTTTCATAAACTTCAATTTCGTTGATTACTATTCCGTTTTCTTTTAAGGTGTTTGGTAATACATCTCTACGTAAATTTCCGCTGAAAAAGGTGTAACTTTCTTTACTGTAAATCAATGAAATTATTTCAGCTAAATCGGATGCGTAACCAGTGTATGCGATAACATTAAATCCGTTTTCAGTTAATAAATCTTTGGTTTTCATTCCTACAGAAAAGACATTTTTGCTTTTTAGTTCGTTGCATTTTGGATGTTGTAAAATACTTTGAACGGCATTCTGGCTTGTGAAAATTAGATTATCATTTACTTTAGAAAGTTCGAAATTCTTGATCTTAGTTTCAATGAAATCCTCTTCTATCAGATGAATATTGGCGTCGAATAAATATTGCTTTTGATTTGGCAAAAGCATTTTGGTGGATACTATGTTGATTTGTTTTGTCATTATTTACTATAAAAAACGGTGTCAATAAAATATAAAATACCATCTTGTGTTAGTACATTTTCGTCATGTAAATCTTCGAGAATAATCCCTAAATCAGGATGAAAATAATCGTGATTTCTAGTGTTTTCAAAACCGTTAGCAATCATAAACTCTTTAACTTTAAATAAATCAGTTGGTTGATTTGCTTTTACAAAAGGTTGTTCAACCAATGCATAAAGAGCTTCTTCAATTCTACAAAAACCAACTAATGTGTATGAGGTTTCAGGAAAAAAATAATTATTTAGCAATAAATTTTTGAAATAATCCTGCCACGAAGAATAGTAAATTGAATCGTTAAGTTTATATACGGTTTTTTCATTTTTAATATAAACTTTTTGTTCAGCACCTTCAGATACAAATAAATCAAAATTTACTTTATTATTAGCCCAAAGTTTATTTTGATTGCAAAATTCAATTATGCTCTTTGTTTCTTCTTGTTTGAAGTACTTATCGTTTTTAACCATTGAGCTTGCTGTTTGGCTTGCTCCAAGGTAACTGGCGATTGTTTGGATAAGAGTTTTTTGGCTATTTTGGCTCTTTCCTTGAATGATATGTTGTAGTTCATCTTTTATGAAATTTATATCCATACAAATATAATGCTTTTTTTATAAATTGAATTTATCATAAATAAACACTCTATTTCTTCAATTGTTTCTTTATTTCAGTCATCAATTCGCTACCTCCATTATTTAAAATTTCTTGTGCTGCATTGAAACCTAGTTTTTTCCATTCTGAAATATCTACTCCTTTCTCGATTTCTAGTTTTTGTTTTCCGTCGATAGACAGTAAAACTCCTTTGAAATCTATAGTGTCTTCCTTTTCATTATAGTTTGCAATTGCTCCGATTGGCGCTGTACATCCACCTTCTAATGCTTTTAGAAATTGTCTTTCAATATAGGTGCAAATCTCAGTTTCAATATGATTTAGTTGCGAAAGAGCGTCTAATGTAAAATTGTCATTTGCCATAGCAACCACAACCATAGCTCCTTGTGCTGGCGCTGGAATCATCCAATCGAGATTGATGTAATTCTCTGGTTTTAAGTTGATTCTTTCTAAACCTGCTGCCGCAAAAACAGCTCCGTTCCACTCATTTTCTTTTAGTTTTTGCATTCTAGTATTTACATTTCCGCGTAAGTCAACAACTTTGTGATTTGGATATTTATTCCACCATTGTGCTTGACGACGTAGGCTTCCTGTTGCGATAGTAGCTTCGGTTTCAAGAAAATCGGTATTTCCTTTATGAACTAATATATCTAAAATGTTAGCTCTTTCTAAAACGGCTGCTTGCACAATTCCAATTGGTAAAGCAGTTGGAACATCTTTCATCGAATGCACGGCAATATCCACTTGACCGTTTATCATTGCAATGTCTAATGTTTTGGTAAAAATCCCAGTGATTCCGAGTTCGTAAAGCGGTTTATCGAGAATGATATCTCCTTGCGATTTTACGGCTATAATTTTGGTTTTGTAACCTAAATCGTTGAGTTGTTTTTGAACGGTGTTTGCTTGCCAAAGTGCTAATTCACTGTCACGAGTTCCTATACGTATTGTTTTTTCAGACACTATATTGTTGATTAATTTCTCGCAAAGACGCAGAGACGCAAAGTTTTTTAATTAAATATTTTCTCTTGTTCTAGTTGAAAGACTTTTTCAATCCATTCAATTCCTTCTTCCATTGAGTCGCCATCTTTTAAATGATTAACAAAATGATTCGTGATTTTTTGAATGATTCTATTACTGATTAACTCGGCTTGTTCTTCGTCAAAATTAGCTAATTTTTTACGTTGAAAATTTAACTCGCCGTCTTTGATAGAATTTAATTTTTCTTTTAAAGCATGAATGGTTGGCGCAAATTTTCTGTTTTTGGTCCAAGCTATAAATTCTTCTTTGATTTCCTCTATAATTGCTTCGGCTTGCGGAATATGTAGTTTTCTGTTTTCCAGGGTTTCATCGGTCATTTGCGATAAGTGATCCATGTGAATTAAGGTAACGCCGTGAATATCTTTTACATTCTCGTTTACATTCTTTGGAATAGATAAATCTAAAATCAACATTGGTTTTTTAAGATTCAAAATTGCTTTGTCAATTGTAGGATTTTGGGCGCCCGTTGCCACTACAACCACGTCTGCTTTTTGTAATTCCAATTGTAAATCGGCATAATCTTTTACAATAACATTTAATTTTTGAGCTAGTTTTTCTGCTTTATATTTGGTACGATTTATTAAAGTAATTTGCTCGTGTTTGGTATGTTTTACAAGGTTTTCACAAGTATTTCTTCCAATTTTTCCTGTTCCAAAAAGTAAAATGTTTTTATTGGCAATATCTTCAACATTTTTGAAAATGTATTGCACCGATGCAAAAGAAACAGAAGTTGCCCCTGAAGAAATTTCAGTTTGTGTTTTAATTTTTTTACTCGCTTGAATAACCGAATTAACCAATCTTTCTAGAAATGAATTAACCATTCCGTTAGATTTACTTTCATTAAATGCAGTTTTTATTTGACTAATAATTTCAAAATCACCAAGAATCTGACTATCTAAACCTGTTCCAACGCGAAACATATGATTGACTGCTTCTTGATTTTTATAAATATAAGCAACTTCTTGAAATTCTTCTACAGAACCTTGACTGTTAGCGCATAAAAGTTTTATTAATTGATACGGATGTTGTGCAAAACCATAAATTTCAGTTCGATTACATGTAGAAGAAACTATTAAAGAATCAATTCCTTCGGCTTCAGCTTGTATTAGTAAAGTTGCTTTGGCTTTAGCATCTAAACTGAATTTCCCTCTTATTGCTGCATCAGCTTTTTTGTAGCTTAAGCCCAATACATAAAAAGTGGTGTGTTTCGACATGTTAAAATTTTCCATATATTTACTTTACCTAAAAGTTCAACAAAAATATTACTATACTATTTATAAAAGTAACGCTCAAAGTACTTTTTGTGTCGCTATGCGATTTTTTAAGTGTTATTTGACTTTTTAGCGTTATTTATTATAAATTTGCAATAAAATCAAGTCTTTTAAACTAAATTATGTAGATTAATTCTAAATAAGAAAAAGGCAAGATTCCAACATCAGATACGAAAAAATATCGCTATGGGTTCACAAGAGGAAATAAAAATTGAAAATGATTTTACATTAATTCGTTTTCAAAATGATGAAAATGAGAGTTTTAACGTGAAAAGACATGTAAACCAAGGTCTTATTCAATTTCATTTTGGCATTAAAGGAAAAGCAAAATTTGTCTTTAATGATGGAAATTATGCTCTAGATTTGAGAGAAGAAAAAGCACTTTTATTCTACAATCCGCAAAAAGAATTGCCATTAAATTTGAAAATTTCACCAAATTCGTGGATAATTTCAGTGATTATATCTATCCAAAAATTTCACGGCTTATTTTCTTCAGAAGCCGAACATATTCCGTTTTTGAGCACAGACAATAAGGATAAAAAATATTATAAAGAAACTGACATCAGTCCGTCAATGGCGATTGTTTTAAGTCAATTGTTTCATTATAATTTGAATCCATCCATAAAAAATTTATACTATAAAGGTAAAGGATACGAATTATTAAGTTTGTATTTCAATCGCTCGGAAGATCCAAATGCTGAACAATGTCCGTTTTTGATAGATGAAGAAAATGTTTTAAAAATCAAAAAAGCCAAAGAAATTATCATTCAAAAGATGTCAGAACCGCCAGGTTTAGAAGAATTAGCAGAACAAGTTGGGTTGAGTTTGAAAAGACTAAAAATGGGGTTTAAACAAATTTATGGTGATACAGTTTACGGATTTCTATTTGATTACAAAATGGATTATGCAAGACAATTATTAGACAGCGGTTCCTATAATGTAAACGAAGTTGGGTTAAAAATTGGTTACAGCACCGGAAGTCATTTTATTGCTGCTTTCAAGAAAAAATTTGCCACAACGCCCAAAAAATATTTGATGTCTATAAATCCGAATACATAGCCCAATAAATTTCGTATATCAAACAATCGATAAAAAAAACATAAACATAAAATCTTAAAAAAGTAGATTAGTTACTTTTACAAAAAAAATTGCAACAATGAAAGGAGTATTATTAGTAAATTTAGGTTCGCCAGAAAGTCCAACAGCTAAAGATGTTAAGCCGTATTTAGATGAATTTTTAATGGATAAATACGTAATTGACGTTCCGTTTTTATTGCGTGCCTTATTAGTTCGAGGTATCATTTTACAAACAAGACCAAAAAAATCGGCAGAAGCTTATGCTCGAATATGGACAGATGAAGGTTCGCCTTTAATAGTAATTTCTAAAAGAATGCACCAGAAAGTTCAAAAAGTAGTTGATGTTCCTGTGGCTTTAGCGATGCGTTATGGAACGATGACAATTGAAAAAGGGTTGCAAGAATTGAAAGATAAAGGCGTTACTGATGTTATGCTTTTGGCATTGTATCCACAAAACGCAATGGCTTCAACCACAACTATTTGGGTTTTGGCAGACGAATTAGTGGCAACAAAATTTCCGGAAATGAAATTGACAAAAGTTCCAGCTTTTTACAACAAACCCGATTATATTCAGGCATTAGCCAATTCAATCAAAAAACATTTGAAAGGATTTGATTACGACCATTTATTATTTTCGTATCACGGAATTCCAAAACGTCATATTCGTAAAACAGATGTAACCAAATCGCATTGTAAAATGGACAGAACGTGTTGCAATACGCCTTCGCCAGCTCACGAATTTTGTTACAGTCATCAATGTTATGAAACTACAAAACAAGTAGTGAAATTATTAGGAATTCCAGAAGGAAAATACAGTCAAACTTTTCAATCTCGATTAGCCGGTGACAAATGGTTAACGCCTTACACAGATGTTGAAATTAACAAAATGCCAGAACAAGGAATTAAAAAATTAGCGGTTGTAACACCAGCATTCGTAGCCGATTGTTTAGAAACTTTAGAAGAAATCGCAATGGAAGCTAATGAACAATTTTTACACCATGGTGGCGAAGAGTTTATGGCAATTCCATGTATGAATGATGAAGATGAATGGTGTGGTGTTGTGGCAAATTGGATTGAGGATTTTAAACGTAGTAATTAGTAAATAGTGATTAGTAAATAGCTTTAAAATGTACGAATACATAAAATCACTTCACTTAATTTTTGTAATCACTTGGTTTGCAGGATTATTTTATATTGTTCGCTTGTTTGTTTATCAAATTGAAGCCAACAAAAAACCTTCGCCAGAAAGAGAAATTTTATTAAACCAATACAAAATTATGACTTACCGACTATGGTACATCATTACTTGGCCAAGTGCGGTTTTGGCAACATTATTTGCGGTTTGGTTACTAATTTTGATGCCTGCTTGGTTACAAATGCCATGGATGCACGTGAAACTCGGATTTGTTTTGGCGTTGTTTTTGTACCATCTAAAATGTCATCAAATTTATAGGCAATTGCAAAACGACAAATTCAATTATACTTCCAATTTTATGCGCCTTTGGAATGAAGGTGCCACAATTATTTTATTTGCTGTTGTTTTTTTAGTAATTTTAAAAAATGCTTTTAATTGGATTTATGGCGTAATCGGAATCTTTTTATTTTCGATAATAATTATGCTCGGATTCAAATTTTATAAAAGAATAAGAGAAAAATCTAACCACTAAGTTCACAAAGCTTTCACAAAGCACACTAAAACCTTGTGAACTTCGTGTCTTCTTAGTGTCTTTGTGGTAAAAAATATGTTTAAAAACTTCAAAATGTCAATGCTATCACTTCGAATTAGGATTTTCCTATCGATGATTGTATTGATTTTGATTGCTTCCATTTTGATGGCTTCTATTTCGGTGATTCAGTTTAAAAATGAAGCAAGAAGATACCATCAAGACCGATTAGAACGTAAAGAATACGCTATCAAAGAACATATTAACTACGTTTTAGTTACGACAACTTATCCTTTGACAGAACATAATTTACCTTTAATTTTCAAAGATAAAATTCACGAACTGGCCGATATTCACAACCTCGAAATCAATATTTACAGTCTAAATGGTAAGTTACTAAAATCTTCAAAAGCTTCTTTTTCGGTTGATGATGTATCACCGCCAATTCCCAACTATATCATTCGTTTGGTGCAATCTTCTATCGAAAAAAGATATGTCGATATTAAAAATGTTGACGGATTAAAAAATCGTTCTTCGTATAGTCAAATTAAAGATAATAAGTTCAAACCACTTGGAATTTTGAACTTACCTTATGTAGAAGACGATAGTTTTTATGAAGATGAAATACAAGAGTTCTTAATTCGTTTGAGTCAAGTTTATGCATTTATGTTATTGATTGCCTTTGCATTAGCTTACTTTTTAGCTTCGTATATAACCAAGTCTCTAAAAACTATTTCTGACAAGATCAATGAAACTAGCTTGAATCAAAAAAACGAAAAAATCGTAATTGAAGCCAATAGTCGAGAAATTAATTCATTGATAAAAGCGTACAATGACATGGTTGACAAACTAGAAGAAAGTGCTTCTATGCTGGCGCAATCTGAACGTGAACAAGCTTGGCGCGAAATGGCAAAACAAGTGGCTCACGAAATCAAAAATCCGCTAACGCCAATGCGATTGACCGTGCAAAGTTTTCAAAGAAAATTTGATGGAAATGATCCAAATTTAAAACAAAAATTAGACGATTATTCCAAAACTTTGATTCAACAAATCGATACTATGAGTTCGGTAGCTTCGGCATTTTCTAACTTTGCTTCTATGCCAGCACAACAAAATGAAACGCTAAATGTTGTTGAGGTTGTTGAGTTTTCATTAGATATTTTCAACGAAGACTACCTTGTATTTGAAAGCGATTCAGCTGAAATTATCACCAAAATGGACAGAACGCAGTTGGTTAGAATTATCACCAATTTGGTCAAAAACGCCATTCAAGCCATTCCAGAAGAGCAAGTGGAAAAATCGATTATTGTTGCCGTAAAACAGTTTGAAAACAACGTAAATATAACCGTAAAAGACAACGGAATTGGTATAGAAACCGAAAATGTCGAATATATTTTTGAGCCAAAATTCACTACCAAAACCAGCGGAATGGGACTTGGTTTAGGAATTATCAAAAATATTATCGAAAATTACAAAGGAACTATTACATTTGAAACCAAATACGGAAAAGGAACAACTTTCACGGTTTCGCTTCCTATAATTGAAAAATAAAAAATTGTAGAGCGAATGGCTCGGGCATTTTTAGTTAACCATTTTCCCGCTTTTCGTTGCAATCTTTTTCTTTTTAAAGAAAAAAGAAAAAGGATTTCCACTACAATCGGGGCTAAAAGATAAACTTATTACAACAAAATATGAACTTCGAAAACATACTTATTACATCCGAAAACGGAATTGGACAAATTACTATCAATCGTCCATCAAAACTTAATGCATTAAATGTGGCAACTATTCAAGAACTTCATGATGGTTTGGAGAATTTAGATGCTAATCCAGAAATTAGAGTCATCATCATCACTGGTGAAGGCGAAAAAGCATTTGTTGCTGGTGCCGATATTTCAGAGTTTGCCAATTTTTCTATCGAAGAAGGCGCACATCTTGCAGCAAAAGGGCAAGAATTATTATTTGATTTTGTCGAAAAATTAAAAACACCTGTAATAGCAGCCGTAAACGGTTTTGCGTTAGGTGGTGGATTAGAATTGGCAATGGCATGTCATTTTAGAGTAGCTTCAGACAATGCTAAAATGGGTTTGCCAGAAGTTTCTTTGGGTGTAATTCCAGGTTATGGCGGAACGCAGCGTTTACCTCAACTAGTTGGAAAAGGCCGCGCAATGGAAATGATAATGACCGCCGGAATGATTGATGCCGAAACTGCAAAATCATACGGATTAGTAAATCATGTTGTGCCACAAAATGAACTTTTAGAATTTACAAAAGGTATTGCTAACAAAATTATGAGAAATTCTCCAGTCGCAATTGGAAAGGCAATAAAAGCAATAAACGCTAACTTCAAAGATGGTGTTGATGGCTACCAAACCGAAATAAGAAACTTTGGAAAATGCTTCGGAACAGAAGATTTCAAGGAAGGAACAACTGCTTTTTTAGAAAAAAGAAAAGCAGATTTTAAAGGGAATTAATTCAGTGTTTAGTAGTTAGTTTTTGATTAAACAATACTTTCAAATATCAAATTATTATATTTTTTTGATATTGTAATATCAAATTATTATGTATTTGCATTTTAAAATGATAGCAAGAATTCAGCAAACCAAAATTGATTCTTATCTTTTTAAAGGAAAGGCCATACTTGTATTTGGCGCACGTCAGGTTGGGAAAACGTCTTTAATACTTTCTACTTGCTATAATTATTCTTTTTTATGGTTGAATGGTGACGAACCCGATACGCAACTTTTACTTGAAAACATCACTAGCGATAGGCTAAAAGCTATAGTTGGCGACAACAAAATACTCGTAATTGACGAAGCGCAAATGATTCACAACATCGGATTGTTGATTAAACGAATGGTCGACGATTTTCCTGATATTCAAATAATTGCTTCGGGCAGCAGTGCTTTTGAACTTGCCGATAAAACCAAGGAAAGCATGGTTGGCAGAAAAGAAGAATTACAACTTTTCCCTTTGAACTATAAAGAAATGGTAACTCAGACTAATTTTGTAGAAGAAACTCGTTTGATTCCGCATCGATTGGTTTTTGGCTATTATCCTGAAGTTGTTACAAACCCCTGGAAAGGAAGAAAAAATACTCAATGATTTGGTTGATGGCTTCTTGTACAAAGACATTTTGAACTTAGAAGGAATAAAAAAATCATCTACATTACAACGTTTGGTTCAAATGTTGGCTTTCAGAGTCGGTTTAGAAATAAGCACAACTTCACTTGCCAACGAATTAGGAATAAATAGATTAACGGTTGAAAAATACATCGATATTCTCGAAAAAAATTTCATTGTTTTCAGCTTAAAAGCCTTTAGCAAAAATCAAGATAACGAAATTAAAAAAAGTCGAAAAGTCTATTTTTGGGACAATGGTTTACGAAATCGAATTGTCAAAAATTTTAATCCCATTGAGCTAAGAGACGATGTTGGTTCGCTCTGGGAAAATTTTATAATTAGCGAACGATTGAAAAAACTGTCTTATGAAAATCAATTTAAAGAATCGTTTTTTTGGAGAAATACACAACAAGCAAAAATCGATTATTTAGAAATAAAAAACACTGAAATTGAAGCTTTTGAAATAAAATACAATCCAAATGTGAAGGTTAAATTTTCAAAATCATTTACAACTAACTACCATCCAAAAACAACTCAAGTAATCCATAAAGAGAATTTTTGGGATTATTTACTCTAATTCTTCAGGAGATTTTTTGGTGTCTTTATTCTGAACTGGATTCAATTTTTCAGTATCAGCTACTAATTTTTCTTTTACTAGTTCATACATTTTTTTGTAGTTAGAAACATCAGAAGCATAATATTGATTGCTATTTACAAATTGAAGACTATCGATTTTATATTTCTTGAAAATATATTTGTTTGGTAAACCTTTGTAATGCTGTTTTTCTTGCGGAATTTGTGTTCGCACTGCTTCTAGCAAAGCTAAATCGTAAAAAATTTCGACCATTTTATCTTCGTCAATCAAATTTTTTGGTTTAGAAACAGTCGAATTTGAACAACTTGCCAATAGAATAAAACTCAAAAAAACTAAAACTTTTTTCATATTAAAATTATTATCTATCAAAAAGTAAACGTTTTCCGCAACGAATATCTTTTACTTTAGCGTTAAAATAAACCAAATTTCCATTTACAAAAGTATGCGTAATTCTTGATTTAAAATTGATTCCTTCAAATGGTGACCAACCACATTTAGCCAAAATATTTTTTTTCTTTACACTCCACGGCGAATTAGCATTTACAATCACCAAATCGGCATAAAAACCTACTTTTATAAAGCCTCTCTTTTCAATTTTAAAGATTTTTGCAGGATTATGGGCCATTTTTTCAACGATTTTTTCAATTGAAATTTTGCCTTTATGGTAATTCTCAAACATAGCCACAATAGCATGTTGCACTAATGGTCCTCCAGAAGGTGCTTTTAAATATGATTGTTGTTTTTCTTTAATTGTATGTGGTGCGTGGTCGGTGGCAATAACGTCAATTCTATCATCGAGTAATGCTTCCCAAAGTGCATTTCTATCATTTTCGGTTTTTACTGCTGGATTCCATTTGATATAATTGCCTCTTGTTGCATAATCTTCATTAGTAAACCAAAGATGATGTATACAAACTTCAGCAGTAATTTTCTTCTCTTCAAGCGGAATTTTATTAGTAAACAACTCCATTTCTTTTGCTGTCGAAAGATGAAACACATGTAATCTTGCTCCCGTTTTTTTAGCCAAAGCAATAGCTCTTGACGAAGATAAATAACATGCTTCTTCACTTCTTATCAAATGATGAACATCAACCGGAATATCTTCTCCGTATTGCTTTTTATATAATTCTAAATTGTTTTTTATAGTCGTTTCATCTTCACAATGAACGGCAATAAGCATTGGTGTACTTAAGAATATTTTTTCTAAAACGGCTTCATTATCAACCAACATATTTCCGGTTGAAGAACCTAAAAATATTTTGATTCCAGCAACATTTTTGGAATTGGTTTTTAAAACTTCTTCCAAATTATTGTTGGTAGCACCCATCATAAACGAATAATTGGCATATGATTTTTCGGCTGCAATTTGGTATTTATCCTCAAGAAGTTCTTGCGTAACCGCATTTGGAACAGTGTTAGGTTGCTCAATAAATGAAGTAATCCCTCCAGCAACAGCCGCACGAGATTCTGAAGCGATATCGGCTTTGTGTGTCAATCCTGGCTCTCTAAAATGTACTTGATCATCAATAGCGCCTGGAATAAGATAATTTCCTTCGGCATCAATAATTTCTACTCCTGGCTTAGGACTTATTTGGTAGGCAATTTCAGTAATAATTTCATTTTCAATTAAAACATCACCTTCAAAAATAGTTCCTTCGTTAACTATCTTGGCATTTTTTATTACTATCTTATTCATTTTTTTAACGTTTATAATCGGTTAAAAAACTTTCTAATTCGCAACGAAATAACACCTAAAACTGCTTCTTTAAAAATAGCACTGCTCATTTTAGATTGGCCTTTGGTTCTATCTGTAAAAATAATGGGGACCTCAACTATTTGAAAACTTTTGGCAAATGTTCGGTATTTCATTTCTATTTGAAAAGCATAACCTATAAACTTTATTTTATCGAGATTTATACTTTCTAGAACAATTCTTTTGTAGCAAACAAATCCTGCAGTGGCGTCGTGAATTTTCATTCCTGTAATCATTTTTACATAAACCGATGCAAAATAGGACATCAAAACTCTGCTTAATGGCCAGTTAACAACATTTACACCTGTTACATACCTTGAACCAATGGCTAAATCAGCATCCCCTAGATGGCACGCATTGTATAATTTTTCTAAATCATTGGGGTTGTGGGAAAAATCAGCGTCCATTTCAAAAATATACTGGTACTTATGTTTTAAAGCCCATTTAAAACCATGTACATATGCGGTTCCTAAACCCGCTTTTTTTGCCCTTTTTTCAAGAAAAAGTTTGCCTTGAAACTCTTGTTGTAATTCCTGCACTTTTTGGGCAGTATGATCTGGCGAATTATCATCAATGATCAACACATGAAAATCCTTATGCAAGGTAAGTGTTGCTCTAACAATACTTTCAATGTTTTCAATCTCGTTGTAAGTTGGAATTATGACAATGCAATCGCTCATTTTGAAATAGAAATTTGAGACAAAAATAAACTTTTTATTATTGTTGATTCATAATAAAATTATAATAATCGAATGTTGAGAGCAATTTTTATTCAATTTGAAATTTGAAATTGATTGATAAACAATAAAAATTAGTAATTTTACACCGTTATGATTGAAACTGTTTTTCATCCAAGAGTAATTGAAAACAAAGACTGGGCAACGATTCTTTTCGTGATTGCTCTAACAATGGTTGCAATTACGAAATCAGCTTATGGAAATCGTTTTTATGATTTTATGAAACTGCTATTTTCGGATAAATACAATAAAATTTATCGAGATACCAATAATTTGATGAGTGCCTTTACTGTAATAATGTTTATTATTAATATGATTTCGTTGGCATTTTTCATTCAACTTGTATTACATAACTTAGGCTATGTGTCTAAAAATGATTGGATTGTGTTTATTCAAATCATTACTTTTTTATTGGTTTTTGTGCTTTCTAAATATTTGATAGAAAAAATTATAGCGACATCATTTAACATTGAAGAGTTCGTTGAGCAATATAATTTACAGAAAGTCAACTACAGAACATACATTGGATTACTAATTTTGCCTCTTGATATTATTTTATTTTATAGCAAATACACATCAAAAACTCTAATTTTTTTAATAATTGGTATTTTTTTGATACTAAATTTTATAAATTATATTATTTCTTTAAAAAATTATCAAAATTTACTATTTCGTAAGTTGTTTTATTTTATTTTGTATCTTTGCGCACTTGAAATTGCACCCTACTATTTCATGTTCCATTGGTTTACAAAAAGTTAGTTACAAAAAGTAATATATGAAAGTCAAAACAATTTTGGTTTCGCAACCAGAGCCTAAAGTAGAAAATTCTCCCTACTTTGATTTGCAAAATAAGCATAAAGTAAAAGTTGATTTTAGACCTTTTATACATGTTGAGGGCGTAAATGTTAAAGACGTCAGACTTCAAAAGATAGATTTAAATAATTATACCGCTATAATTTTAACGAGCAAGAATTCTGTAGATCACTTTTTTAGAGTGGCGGAAGAAATGCGTTATAAAGTACCCGAAGGATTAAAATATTTTTGCCAGTCGGAAGCTATTGCATTTTATCTTCAAAAATATGTGGTGTATAGAAAACGTAAAATTTATGTAGGTCAAAAAGACTTTGTAGATATGTCAACGTTGTTCAAAAAATATAAAGAAGAAAAATATCTTTTACCATCTTCAGACCAATTAAATGCTGATATTCCGCAAACATTAAACAATTTGAAAGTAGATTGGACACCCGGAACTTTTTACAAAACTGTAATGAGTGATTTGTCTGATTTAGCAGATGTTTACTATGATGTTTTAGCGTTTTTCAGTCCAACTGGAATAAAATCATTGTTCAAAAATTTCCCTGATTTTAAACAAAACGATACGAGAATTGCCGTTTTTGGAAGTACAACTCAAAAAGAAGCGCTTGAACATGGGTTGAGAATTGATATTCTCGCTCCAACACCAGAAACACCTTCTATGACAATGGCATTAGAAAAATATGTTTCGGAAGCCAATAAAGGAAAATAAGGAATCAACATATGTTAAAAGTCCGTTTAAAGTTATTTTAAACGGACTTTTTTTATGTGTAATCATCTCAAAAAGCTATTTTTGCAATAGAAAATTAGCTACGCATGAATTATACTTTTCTACCAAATACCAATATAAAAATTAGCAAAATTTGCCTTGGCACAATGACTTTTGGTAATCAAAATTCAGAAACCGAAGCACATTCTCAGTTAGATTATGCTTTTGAACGTGGCATAAATTTTATTGATACAGCCGAAATGTATCCCATAGGTGGAAACAAACATATTTTTGGAAGTACTGAAAGACATATTGGGACTTGGCTAAAAAAAGTGAGTTCGCAAAGAGAAAATTTAGTAATTGCTACAAAAATTGCTGGTCCGAATCGTGGAATGGATTACATAAGAAAACCACTTGATTTTTCTAAAAAAAACATACATGAAGCTGTTAATTTAAGTTTAAAAAATCTTCAAACGGATTATATTGATTTGTATCAAATGCATTGGCCAGAACGTGTTATGAATATGTTTGGTCAACGCGGATTAACAAAAATTGATACTAATTGGCAAGACAATTTTTTTGAAGTGCTTACGGTTTATGAAGAATTAATCAAAGAAGGAAAAATAAAACATATTGGTGTTTCAAATGAAAATCCTTATGGTGTTATGCGTTTTCTTCATGAAAGTGAAAAACATAATTTACCACGAATTGCTACAATTCAAAATCCATATTCGTTATTAAATAGACTTTTTGAAGTTGGTTTATCAGAAATTTGCATGCGCGAAAAGGTTGGATTACTAGCTTATTCACCGCTTGGATTTGGGGTTTTATCTGGAAAATATTTGGGAGAAGTTAAACCAACCTTTAGAATGGCAAAATTTCCTCAATTCACGAGATATACGGGTGAAAACACAACAAAAGCAACTCAATTATATAAAGAATTAGCAGAAGCAAATGGATTGACTTTGGTTCAATTGGCAGAAGCTTTTGTACACCAACAATCGTTTGTAACCTCAACTATTATAGGCGCCACTTCGCTCGAACAATTAAAAGAAAATATTGATGCGTTTGAAGTGATTTTATCAGATGAAATTTTAAACGAGATTGATAGAATTCAAGCTTTAATTCCTAATCCTGCTCCTTAATTTTTAAAAAAATAACTCTGTCAAAATTTTGAACTTTGACAGAGTTAAATAGTAGTATTTATTAGTATAATTTATTCAATTACAAGTTTAGTAGTATAAAAAGCCCCTGATTTATCTTCAATTTTTAGCAAATATATTCCAGAAGATAATACAGATGTTGCTATTTTATTACTTTCATTTTCAACAGATTGAGAAAGCAACATTTTTCCTGAAACATCAAAAACAGTTACCTTTAAAGTTGAAAAACCATTTAACTTTTTGATAAAGAATTCATCATTGGCAGGATTAGGGAAAATGGAATATCCAGCTTTTTCAAAATTGGAATTTGATAAGGATATATCAACAATTTTGTAAATAGTGCTACTTTTTGCCACATATAATTCTCCGTTTTTATCTTCTCCAAAAGTTGTAAAATTATTTGAACCAGTAAAATTTGATGTGTAACTAATAACTCCAGATTCGTCTACAATACCTAATCTATTTCGACAGTAATCAGCAAAAACGTATTTGTTTAGAAGGTTTGGATAAAGACTTCCTGTATAAAGATAACCGCCTGTTATGGAGCAACCATCAGAATGAGAATATTGTGCAAAAGGCATTGTCAAAGTTCCAATAGCTGGACAGCCAGTAGTATTGAAGGGCACATTACCTTCGTAACATCTCCATCCAAAATTTAAACCTGCTGGAATAGGGCTTGAAACTTTATTTATTTCTTCTGCAGCATCTTGACCCACATCGGCAATCCATAAATCGCCATTTAATCGATTAAAAGAAAACTTCCACGGATTTCTAACGCCTGTTGCCCAAATTTCATCGTTGCCGGTAATTCCAACATAAGGATTTGTTGGTGGAATTCCGTAATTGAGTGGTGCAACAGGATTATCAACATCAATGCGAAGCATTTTGCCTAAATTATTAGTGATATTTTGAGCTCTGTTTCCAGGATCGCCGCCACTTCCGCCATCGCCCATTCCGATATATAAATATCCATCTGAGCCAAAACGGATGCATCCACCATTATGGTTTGCAAAAGGTTGTGCTATGGTCATCAAAACAGTTCCAGCCGTATTAGCCACATTTGGGTTTCCAGCACTTACATTATATCTAGCAATAACAGTTGCTCCATCGGATGCACGCGTATAGTTAACAAAAAATAGCCCATTTGTTGCATAATTTGGATGAAAAGCCAATCCTAAAAGCCCTTGTTCACCACCAGAAACTACAAGAGAAGAGAGATTTATAAACGGCGTTGCATTTATAGTTCCGTTAGTGTTTACAATTCTTATTTGACCTGCTTGTTGCACAACGAAGAGTCTTTCGTCTCCTGACGGATGTGCTATATCAACCGCGCCAGAAAGTCCCGTTGCAAATGATTGAATTGTAAGTGTTTGCGCTATTGAAACATTCAATAATAATAGCAGATTAATGTAGATTATTTTTTTCATAAGTATTGGATTAGTCTTGTAAAAATACTCTTTTTATTCAAATAAAAAAACCTGACACTATTAAATATCAGGTTTTTAACATTTTACGACACAGTCCTAAAATAATAAATAGAATTACTTTTTTTGAAAATTGTTTTATACAAAATATGCTATTTTATTGATGAATTTGATTGTTGTCAAAAGCTAGAAGCTCGCGCAAGCTGAAAACAATATAAAATCATTTAACCATTCTTTTTAAAAACCTTAACCAATCCAAAAACACTCACCATTGCCCAAGTGGCTTCTAGGATTATAAAAGGTAAATAGTTGATAAGAATAGAAGCATAGCAAGCAATTGAAGCACCCATGATATTCATAACATAAAACAGAACACCGTCCTTTTTTATAAAAGAAAAAATGTTCATGAAATAGGCAATCAGAATAATCCCAACACCAATCGTTCCCACAATGTCATTATAACTCATAGTTGATTTTCTTTAAATTGATAACCTAAAATATTTTCTGTTTTTTTACTCAAAATCAATTTGCCAACAGATGGTTTTGAAGTTTCAAATTCAGGTAACGGCAACTTTAGTTCCATTGCTTTTTGCGTGTAATACTCTTTTCTTGTAGGATGAAATGGAGTAACAGCATTGAAAATTTCAGCATAAATTCCTTTAGAAATAATAGCTTCAATAATTCCGATACAATCTTTTTGATGAATAAGATTAATCGGAGCATCAGGATTTTCGATGTTTTTCCTACCGGAAAGCATTTTAATAGGATGTCTATCTTCGCCAATAAGTCCACCAAATCGAACAACAGTAGTTTGAAAATTTGAGTTAGAAAACAGCAATCTTTCTGATTCTAAAAGTTGTTTGCCAGATTCGGTTTCGGGTTGAGGTTTTGTGTTTTCAGTTATTTCAGTTATTTCAGAATTAGAATCTGCATAAACCGAAGTCGAACTAACAAAAAGGACTTTCTTAACAGTTGATTTTTCAATCAAGGGAATAAGATTTTTAATTTTTGAAACAAAACTTTCTGAGAAACCGCCTCTTAATTTCGGTGGAAAATCAATAATTAAAATTTCAGAATTCTCTAAAAAAGCATTGAAGTCGCCAACAATTTCATTTTCACTAACAGAAATTAAATAAGGAAGAATCCCAACAGTTGAAAAAATAGAAAGTTTACCCTCAGAAGTTGTTGAACCTCTAACCAAAAAACCTTTTTCTATTAATGATTTAGCCAAAGGAAAACCCAACCAACCGCAACCTAAAATACTAATTTTCATAGTTGTTTTTCAAAAATTTCTACCAAACTTTCAACATCAATTTTACAAATCTTTTGCAATTCATCAACCGTTCCATGTTCCATAAAAGCATCAGGAATACCAAGTGTTTGGATAGTGTTTTTAAAATTATTTTCAGAAGCAAATTCAATTATCGCCGAGCCAAATCCGCCTTTTATAGCGCCATCTTCAATAGTGATAATCGTAGAAAAGGTTTTACAAATTTCACCCAATAAAACAGTATCAAGTGGCTTTACAAATCCAAAATCATAATGCGCAATAACATTAAGATTTTTCATTTTATCCAAAGCCAAACTAACATTATTCCCAATAAATCCAGTAGATAAAACCGCCACTTTTGTTCCCTTTTTCAACAAATGCGCTTTTCCAATTTCAATATTCAAAAATTTGCTTTCTTCCATCTTCCATCTTCCATCTTCTATCTTTCCTCTACCACGCGGATAACGTATAGCAATAGGATGTTTCAATCCCAAAGAAGCCGTGTACAAAATATTTCGCAAATCAATTTCGTCTTTTGGCGCATAAATAATCATGTTAGGAATACATCTTAAAAAAGCCAAATCAAACACGCCGTGATGCGTTGCTCCATCTTCACCAACCAAACCAGCTCTGTCTAAACAGAAAATAACGGGTAAATTCTGTAAAGCCACATCATGAATTACTTGGTCGTAAGCGCGTTGTAAAAAAGTGGAGTAAATATTGCAAAAAACCACCATTCCTTGCGTTGCCATTCCAGCCGCTAAGGTAACCGCATGTTGTTCGGCAATTCCAACATCAAAAGCTCTTTGGGGAAATTTTTCCATCATAAACTTTAACGAACTTCCACTAGGCATAGCGGGTGTAATGCCGATAATTTTTGGATTTTTTTCGGCCAATTCAACCAAAGTTAACCCAAAAACATCTTGAAATTTCATTGGTAAATTTTCTTCCGATTTAGGATGGATTTCACCTGTTTTGGCATCAAATTTTCCAGGTGCATGATACTTTACCTGGTCTTCTTCTGCCAGTTGCAACCCTTTTCCTTTGGTAGTAATTACATGAAGAAATTTTGGCCCTTTTACCTTTTTGAGGCGTTCTAATTCCGAAATCAATTTTAGTAAATCATGACCGTCAATTGGACCTGAATAATCGAAATTCAGTGACTTAATCATGTTATTCTGCTTCGGATTTTTTCCTTCTTTTACTGATGTCAAATAATTTTTTAATGCTCCAACACTTGGATCAATTCCGATAGCATTATCATTCAAAATCACGAGTAAATTGGCATCAGTTACACCAGCATGATTCAATCCTTCAAAAGCCATTCCGCTTGCAATAGAAGCATCACCAATCACCGCAATATGATGATTGTTTTCGCCTTTGAGCTGTGAAGCAATCGCCATTCCCAAAGCCGCCGAAATAGAGGTGGAAGAATGTCCAACGCCAAAAGTATCATAAATACTTTCGCTACGTTTTGGAAATCCAGAAATGCCACCAAGTTGACGATTGGTATGAAATTTTTCTTTTCTTTCGGTTAAAATTTTATGTCCGTATGCTTGATGGCCAACATCCCAAACCAATAAATCTTCAGGAGTATTAAAAACATAATGAAGTGCAATAGTTAGTTCAACAACGCCAAGACTCGCACCCAAATGACCTTCTTTTTTGGAAACAACATCAATAATAAAATCGCGCAATTCCTTTGCTACTTGAGGTAATTGAGGAATTTCCAATTTTCGCAAATCGGTTGGAGAAACAATATGTTGAAGTAAATTTTCTGACATGTAGCAAATGTACAAATTGAATTCCTATTTTTGTGTAATGGAAAACATTTTCACCGACGAGTATTTTATGAAAAAAGCTTTGCAAGAAGCCGAAATCGCTTTTGAAAAGGGTGAAATTCCCGTTGGCGCCATTATTGTAGTCGACAATAAAGTGATTGCCCGAAGCCATAACTTAACCGAAATGCTCAATGATGTAACTGCTCATGCCGAAATGCAATCGATAACAGCAGCAGCCAATTTTATAGGTGGCAAATATCTTAAAAACTGTACTTTGTATGTTACGCTTGAACCTTGTCAAATGTGTGCTGGTGCATTGTATTGGAGTCAGATTTCTAAAATTGTTTTTGGTGCAAGAGATGACCAGCGTGGTTATCAAAAATTAGGAACGCAGTTACATCCCAAAACTACCGTTATTTCTGGAGTTTTAGCTGAAGAAGCAGCCAATTTAATGAGACGTTTTTTTGCTGAAAAAAGAAATAAAAATTAATGCCTTATTGGTACATTTATTGTGCTATATTTAAAATAAAAACAAATAAAATTATGGAAGACAACAAAGTTAAATCATCAATTATTATTGGATTAGCCGTAATAATTACAGCTTTTATTTTAGGAATGGCTTTTAAAAACAGAAATGAGAATTTAGATTCGATTTCGGTAATTGGTTTAGGTACAAAAGATTTTGTTTCTGACGAAATTCTTTGGTCAGGAAGTTTTACGACGAAGAGTTTTGACATTAAAGAATCGTATAACAAGATGATTTCCGATCAAAAGATTGTATCCGAGTTTTTTGTTAAAAAGGGATTTAATCCAAATGAATTTTCTTTTGGAGCAGTTCAGTTTAACAAACGTTTTAGAGAAGTAAGAATAGAAAATGGGGAGAATGCCTATAATACCAAATATGAACAAGTTTTTGATGGATATGAGGCAACTCAAACCATTTCATTTTCTGCAAAGAAAAACCCTGATTTGATGAAGCGAATTGAAGCTGTTTCTAGTAAAACTTCTGAATTGATTAATTCTGGTATTGAGTTATCTTCAAATTCTATTCAATATACTTATTCAGATTTGCCGAGTTTGAAACAGAGTTTAATTGAAAAAGCGACAAAAGATGCTAGTGAAAGAGCTAATAAGATTGTAAATACTGCAGATGGCGATTTAGGAAAGCTTAAAAACGCAAGTATGGGTGTTTTTCAAATAACAGGTCAAGGTTCAACAGAAGATGATAGCTATGGTGGAAATTTTGACACTTATAGCAAAAATAAAACCGCTAGAATTACTGTTCGTTTAGAATATGAGCTTGAATAAATAGAATTTAAAATTATTAAAAAAACCGTCTAGTAATAATAACTAGACGGTTTTTAATTTTGTTATAAAACGCTTCTTATAAACTTGAAGGAAACTGAACTCTATATTTACTAATATCTACAGGTTTCAAGTTAGAACCATATTTTTTGTTTATGGCATCCATAAATGCATTAGCAATCAAAGCATATCCTCTAGGAGAAGGGTGTACTCCGTCCATTGAAAAACCACCACCTGTAACATACGTCGATCTTACAGTGTAACCATTAGAAGAAACACCAGTAGTAGCTACTTGAGACATTAATTTTTTAGCATCAAAAAATGCTAAACCTTTTGAAGTGGCAAGTGTTTCAATAGTTGCATTATATGCGTCAACTGCAGTTTTAATTTCTAAATTTTCAGCTTCTGTTAATACCCAATTATCTGCAAGAGGAGAAGTAATTCCATTTCCAGCAGCAATATGTACTTGAGCAGAAACTCCACCCGAACTTAAGAGGATTAAATCTTTACTAGTTGCCATTCTCATTTTTGGAACAGTAGGCCCTAAATTAGATAATGCCTCATCTATAATAACTAAAGCATTTTTACCTTCAACAAATGTTATAGTTCTTTTGGCTTTTTCTTCAGCAGAAATTGGAGCTCCGGCAATGCCAATATTATAAGCGTTGTAAGCTGTATTTAAAGCAGTTGCATTAGCAAGAGGTAATGTTGCAGCATTATAAGCTACAGTAGTGAAAAAAGGAATTGAACTAACATAAGGAATATTTGCTACAACACCTTTAGCACCACCAGATGTTAAAGTTGTTACTAAAGCCCCATATGTACCATCAAAACCAACGCCTGGCGCACCACTTGGGGGTGTTATGTCTCCACCATTAATTGGATCTTGAGCAGTTGTTACTCCGCCTGCAGTTGCATATCCTAACACATCATTATTACCTATCCATAAAGAGAAAAAAGTTGGTTCTTGCGCCATTGCATCTTGTAATATAGATTTGTTTGGGGCTGAAGCAAAACGAACAAAATATGGGTTTGCTAACCCTAAAGCTAAGTTTGCAGGATTTCCATATCCATCAAATAGTAAATGATAGCTTTTAGCGCCTGGAACACCCATGTTATTATAAGGACCTCCAGTATTTGGAGCAAAAACTTCAGTTGTTGATGTTCCAGAAACAGGAACTGGTCCTGCTCCATTAAAATATAATCTTCGTCCAAATCTAGGGTTTGCTGCACCGCCAAATAATAATCCTCCAACATTATCCGCCATAAATGGAATTTTAAATTCCCCACCTCCAACTTTTGCAAATTGTTGCGCTAGTATGTTTGTGTATGATCCTTTCTGCCCTTCGATAAATAGTGCATTATCACTAAATCCTGCTGTAAGTGAATTACCCAAAGCGACAAATTTAGTAAAATTTGCACTACCTGCAGTTAGTGGTTCTTCAACTACGGCTGTTGTTTTATCATCACTCTCACATGCTATAAAGGTTGCTGCAACCAAAAATAGCCATTTGAAATTTTTTATCATATTTATAAAATATTATATTTTTTTAAAATTAATTAAGGATTGATTGTCCATGAAGCAAAATATTGTTGACCAATAGCACCTGCTCCCAAAACTTGTATATATTCTCTTCCACCAAGATTAGTTGCACCAAGTTTTATAGTGGATTTTAATTTTGAAACGGTATAGCTTATTTGTGCATCAATTACAGTTGCAGCATCTATCATACCATCAGCAAAAGTTGATTCCCATTTATATTCATCATTCCATCTTGCACTTAGGTTAAATCCAAAATTTGGGAATAATTTATCATTACTTATTGAACCTTTTATTCTATGTTTAGGAGTGTTAAATCCTGCTTCAAAGCTAGGGTCTTTTGATTGATCAAAATCAAATTCTGCATAGTTATAATTACCACTTAGTTCAAAGTCTTTATATACTTTTTTAGAAATTCCTGCTCCAAAACCAAAAGAATTTATCTCGATATCAGTATTTGTGTATAATTGATAAGCTCTAAAGTTTCCTGTTGATAATGCATTAAGTGATTGAACGGCAGGATTGCTTAAATAAGGAACTGCATCTGTAGCACCTTGAGTAAAGTCAAAACTATCACTTGCTTTTCCATATAATGGAGCAATTACGGTTAAATTACCAATAAAGTCATTATAAATATTATAGTAACCATTTAAGTCTATATTAAATCCTTTTATTGATCCTCTATATCCTAATTCGATAGCTTTTACAGTTTCTGGTTTCACATAATCAACATTTGTTTTTCTTAAAAGAGCGGCTGCTCCGGGTGTATTTCCAGGATTTGCAGCTGCAAATTTTCCAAATTCAGTTACAGAAGCAGAAGTATACGAGTTGAAGTAGGCGTTTTGACCAGTCAGGGTAGCGTTTGAAACTGGCGCCAAT
>Ga0208597_1000155_pt1 | contig 25435 bp, 19 predicted proteins | sample LakMenEpi05May12_FD_150673 | JGI IMG/M metagenome (GOLD analysis project Ga0208597, IMG submission 150673) | Freshwater microbial communities from Lake Mendota, WI - 05MAY2012 deep hole epilimnion (SPAdes) | ecosystem: Environmental > Aquatic > Freshwater > Lake > Epilimnion/Euphotic zone ...
TTTTCTTTAATCTTGTTGCTACCAGGATTTGGTGGGGACATTTTGCTTTCTCCTAATGGCCCCATCCGCACAGTGATTGCAGCGCGTGATGCGGCTCGGTCGGCGCCGAAACCTGTGCGAATTATCATCGCTGAGGGCACGTATCCGATCACCGAATCACTCTCGCTTGGACCAGAGGATTCTCAGGTGACTTGGAGTGGAAAAAACGCAGTTTTCACAGCGGGGAAATTGATTACGGGCTGGACCCAAATGGATGGCGGATTGTGGAAAGCGACGCTGCCGGACAAGACTTGGAAATTTGAACAACTTTGGATCGATGGACGTCGCGCCACACTAGCCCGCTCTCCGAACAAGGGGTTTTATCATATCACTGAAGCCGTGGGTGCTGATGTATTTCCTGATCTCACCACGGAAATGAACTTCCATGCCTTTAGCATTCCGCCGGAGCAGTTCGATGTGCTCAAGACGCTTCCGCAAGCGGAGCGAGATGATGTTTTGCTGACGGTGACCCATGCGTGGGCCGTGGGGCAGTGTCGCATCAAGGCACTACACGATGAAACACTAGCGGTGCAAATCAAAGGTCGCTCTCGTTATCCGTTCGTCGAGTTCGAGCCCGACCAACGATTCTGGATGGAAAATTTCCGCGCCGCCCTTGATACGCCGGGCGAATGGTTTCTCGATAAAACAAAAGGCGAGTTGTTCTACTACCCACTGCCCAGCGAGGACATGACGAAGGCCACAGTCATTGCTCCCGTGGTGGAAAAATTCATCGTCGCAAAAGGTGTGAGCGATTTGCGATTTGAGGGCATTTCGTTCCAACATAGCCAACATCTCTATCCAGCCGATGGCTTGCATGATGGTCAAGCGGCGACGACCAGTGATGGCAGCATTGAGATCGAAGACAGTCGCGGCATTCACTTTGAAAATTGTGAAATTGCCCATACTGGGCTTCACGGCATTTGGTTCAAAAATGGTTGTGCAGATTCGACGGTGAAACATTGCCATCTACACGATCTCGGTGGCGGTGGTGTCTATGTCGGTGAAACAGCACGCCCTGCGGATGCGCGCGTGAATCTTAACATCGTCATCGATGACTGCATCATCCAGCACGGTGGGCGCTTGCACCCGAGTGCTTGTGGCGTCGTTTTTACTCACACCCAAAAATGCGCGGTCACTCATTGTGACATTGGTGATTTTTACTACACTGGAGTGAGTGCAGGTTGGAACTGGGGATATGGCGACACGGCCTCGCGTGAGACATTGGTCGAGAACAATCACATCCATCACCTCGGCTGGGCCTACCTCAGCGACATGGGTGGTTACTACGGCCTCGGCACCTCGCCAGGCACCATTGTTCGCGGCAATCACATTCACCACATTGCCAGCCATCGTTACGGTGGATGGGGGCTCTACAATGACGAAGGCAGTGCCGATACCTTGATGGAAAATAACCTCGTGCACGATACCTGGAACGCGGGCTTCCACCAGCACTACGGCTACTTTAATACCGTGCGCAACAACATCTTTGCGTTCGGAAAATCAGCACAGATCCAAGCCTCACGGAACGAAGCACGACTTCGGTTTCGCTACATCAACAACATCGTGATCTGGGAGTCGGCATCGCCTTTGCTCGATGGCGGTGACTGGAACTGGAAACATTTCGAAAAAACCGAGCGCGGCGATCCCCTAGACAGCTTGGTATTTCGCAGTAACCTCTACTGGACCACCGATGGAAAAATGCCTACCAAGCTGTGCCAATCATTCTATACTTGGGATGAGTGGCGTGCGCTCGGACGCGATCAAGATAGTCAATTTTCCGACCCAATGTTCGAGAACGTTGCTCAGCGCGATTTTCGTCTGAAACCTGGCTCGCCCGCAGTAAATCTCGGCTTCAAGCCCTGGGATCTCACTCTAGCAGGTGTGCGCAAATCAGATCCAAGCTGGCAACAAATCGCGGCGAAAGGTCACCACTACCCGACGTGGGAAGCTGATGCCAAACCGTGGCCGGCTCCACTTTATCAAGTTGATCAAAACTTTGAACGCGCCGCTCTAGGCAGCATCGGCATTCGCAATGCCAAATATGCGCAACAAAACAAAGGCGAAAGCATCGGCGTAACTGACGAACTTGGCTCGCCAATCGGCGTGGCCTCACAGCGCTGCCTCAAAGTACAAGACGCACCTGGTTTAAAAAACAGCTTCGATCCCGTGCTCGATATCTACCCCCAGTGGCAAGAGTCTGGCACCTTTCACATCATTTTTGACGTCATGGCTCAGCCCGATGCCGACTGGTTTTTCGAGATGCGCAACAAAGCCGATGAGTTTGCAGCTGGGCCCTATCTGCGTTGGCAAAAAGGAGCACTCGTTGCCAACAATGCGGACAGCCAAAAACTTATCGACCTCAAGGCAGGCGAATGGATTCGCGTGGAAATCATCGCCAAGACAGGAGCCAGCAAGTATGATGTCACCATCACCCGTGAGGACGGCAGCAAGAACGAGTTCAAAAACATCCCCTGCAAATCCAATTGGGACAGCGCGCACTACCTACTCTTCAGCGGCATTGGTACCGCCAAGGCAGCATATTTCATCGATAACATCAAGCTTCACCGCAGCGGTGATTGATCCCTGCGATGCATGTTTGGCTCAAAGAAAAACGAACGAACAAGTCAAAACAAGAACAATTCACCATAGCCGTCGTCCTCTTTTTGCTGGGCTGCTTGCGGCTCAGATTTTTCTTGATTCTGTGAACTCTCGGCAGGAGTCGGATGAGTAACGAACGAAATCGGCTGTATTTCGTCCGCGCCCATCACGGCGGAAACGACTTCGGCCATTTGGCGTAGTGGAGCAGCAGGCTTGGTTTTGCGTCGTGCCGCAGGAGTTTTTGCAGGACGAACACGCTCAACCAGTCCCTCGTTCGTGGCGAATGATTGAGCGGTAGCATCGAGCCAATACTCGATTGCCTTGGACAACCGGAAGTCAGATTGTGTCGTAACACCGTGCACTAACAGATGAATCATGGCACCTGTGGCAAAATGCAGACGCCAAGAAATCTCACCCTGCGACATGCCCGGCAAACGTTGCTCCATGCAATGCTGCAATGTAGCATCCACCAATCGATTCGCTGCAGATGCCTCCGTAAAAATATTTGACGCCAGCACATCCATCGCGCGCCCCATGACGCGGCAATAAGACAATTCACTCATGCCAGAGCCGGCAAAAATCGACACCAAGGGACTGCTCCATGCTTTCAAAATTTCTCGCACGCCATCCTCATCACGCAGTGCTTGAAGATTCGCGGCGCGCATATCCATGAGCGGCTTCATGCGATGATCAAGCACCGCAGCAAGCAATCCATCGCGACTGCCAAAGTGATAATTCACCGCCGCCACGTTCGCTTTTGCCAATCCAGTGATATCGCGAACCGATACTGAATCAAATCCTTTTTCAGAAATCCAATGCTCCGTGGCATCCAATAAACGACTTTTCGTCACATCACCTTTTACTCGCAAATCTGTCATGGCCGAGCGAGTTCATCTCACGACCCGTAAGCTGTCAAACAAGCGCATGAAAAAATTTTCAAAGCTCGCAACGACAACCAATTTTTCACACAAACGTTCTTACCAAAAAATCAAGAAAGCCAAAACGAATCGCAATTGCTGTCAGTTCATCACCATGGAGCCATTGATTTTTCAAAGAAATCCCATAACTTTACAAGCGAACGATCCATTCAAGCATACGTTGGCTTTAAGGCGTTATCGGCAAGATTTCTTCTGCATCATTTTTGACAGCCCGCACATATTGCGCGCCTTTAGCTGCGAGATCTGTGCGCATTTCAGCAAGCATGCGGTCGCGTTCTTGTGGCTTTTCCGTAGCTAAATTCGTGGTCTCGTAAGGATCATGCGCCAAGTCATAAAGCTCGCATCGTTTCCCAGCAGGCTTGGTATAATGGTAGATCAATTTCCAAGATCCACGACGATAGACGGTGAAGTAGCTACTGCGATGCTCATGCGGGAAGTGCATCAAAAACGCTTGCTCGGCATCGCGCTTTTCTCCACGCAATAATGGAGCAAGATCTGCACCATCAAGCGTTTGTTTGGGCTCTACACCTAACAGATTTGATAATGTTGGCACCACATCAAGGATCGATCCCATTTCACGCGACCAGGCCCCTGCTTGGATGGGGAGTTTTTTTTGCACAGCCACCTGCTTGTTTTCTTTGCCCCATGCCATGATGCAGGGTACACGCATGCCGCCCTCATAATGAGTGCCTTTCTTCCCTCGCAAAGGTGCCGAACTAGAGTAACCATGCTCGGCGCCGAGAGGAGCATCACTGCCATTATCACCAAGGAAAATAACCAAGGTATCTTGCGCTACACCGAGTTCCACAAGATGATCGAGCAGGGCTCCGACTGAGGCATCCATACCCTCAACCAAGCTGGCGAAGTTTTTCCACTGCTGACTTTTTTCGCTTCCTGCATAATTCGGAGCATAGCGGGGATCGCTCATGAAGGGTGAGTGCAGCGCATAGTACGGCATGTAGGCAAAGAATGGCTTACCAGCATCTACGGCGACTGAAATCTCACGTTTCATCTCCTGCGTGCAAGCCTCGGTGAGGAAAACATCTTTACCATGATAAGCATCAAGGTCAGGCACGGCGTGAGTTTTACTCTTACCGATGCCGTAGTTGTCTTTGCCATAGTAACTGGCAGGTTGGCCGATTTCTGAACCGGCAATGGCCACATCAAAGCCTGTGGTCGAGGGATCAGATCCAGGTTTTCCTTTCGGACCGAAGTGCCCCTTACCGACATGAATGGTGCGATATCCTGCTTGTTGCAGCATGCGCGGCAAGGTCCAAAGATCCTTAGTGACGCCCTCCCAACGCCAATCTTGCGGTCCACGGGCACCGGAATTTTTCCGTGCTGGATCGATCCACTGCGTGACGTGATGACGCGCGGAACTTTGCCCCGTCATCAGTGAAACTCGCGATGGCGAGCATACGCTGTTGGCATAAAATTGCTCAAAGCGCGTGCCCATTTTCGCCAAGCGCTCGAGTTGCGGTGTGCGATAGGCTTGATTGAGCGGATGCATTTTCGGACGCCCATCCTCCCCCGACAGAAACGGCACGGAACTGTCCATGACACCCATGTCATCGACAAGAAAAATCAACACGTTGGGTCGTAGCTCGGCAGCCATCGTGCTGGCAGCGGCAAGGAAAAAGAATAGAATCGAGCGCATGGGTTAGACTGAATGAAATATGTTAGATCGAGATAAATTCGAATGAAGTGAATCAAAAGATCCACTGATCATCGTTCATCTACGCCCTTTAGTCTGGCATTTTATCAAAGTGCCGCAAGCATCAAGTCTCAGCGCACTCGCCTTTTACGGTTTCGGCGGCTCGTAGCCGCGCGATGGCACGCTCGGCACATCGTGGAATTTGCGAATTTCTAACGACGAAGGATCTTGGGGGGTACTCACGAGAAAAAGAAATTGTCGAGAGAGCTTCGAGTGGCCCCAGATGGAAGAATAGCTCATCGTCGCTTGGCCTTTTGCATCGAGATGCCCGAACTGCACACCGAGGTCGCCATCCTTGTCACGCCATGTCGAGCCGCGAACATCATGATGACCACCCGGATTGATGACAAAGCGCAAATCTCCCATGAGCCCAGCTGCTTTTTTGTTAGAGAAATTAAAAACGCGGTATTCCCCTGCTCCAAGCTGTCCGTCATCAATGGGAAAGGCACGGCATTGCCAGGTTTTGGCGGCGGCAGGCACAAACACCAATAAGGTCCGCCGAGCAGCATCTCCCAACGCGACTGTGACCGCTGGCTTAACCTCCTCAGATCCCGCCAACACGGCTTGCAGGTCTGTTTCTGATGCGTAGAAGCGCAGCGCTGTCGAGCCTTGGTAAAACACTGGGGTGCCCATTGCCGAGGAAAAAACCTCCAGCTTGGTGACTTGATTTTTCACAGCGTAATAGAGAGTGAGATCTCCCGCCATGCTCACGGGCATGAGATCTGTCCGCGTCGTAGCTGGCTGCCCTTGCTGCGCGAAAGCGGCCACTGCGGAGGCCATCAAAAAAGTAAAACGAACGAGAAACTGCTGCATAATGATTAGATATCACGGCTATCGAGCCAACGGAATGAGGTAACGACAAAGCGGCGACCGAAGGCGCGATTGGTAGGAGATTTGAGCAAGTTGAGTGGAGTCTCCGCACGATCCGATTCATCAAGGAAACGACTCTGACGCTGCACTTGGGCCTCGCACACGGCGCGTGCGAGCAATCTGTTATTTTTCGAATCGCGCGCTTCACCGACGGCACGAATCCGGAATGCGTCCGAGCGCACCTGCAACACGGGACCGATGGATTGCAGCACATCTGCTTGGCTGACGAAGCAGGAATGCCCTGCGGCTTGATTGTCCAAACTCTCATCGGTCAAACTGTGATTCCACCAGCTAATATCCGGAGTTTTTGACTTCTTGCCGATCGAATCTGGGATCGAAGCATTCAGCGATGCATCTAAGGCTGCTTGAAGAGCCCCTTTGCGCTGATGCGCTACTGTTGAAGACTTGGGATCACGATTTACGAAATCCGCCAAGGAAAGGAATGGCCCGCGCGCTTTGACCTCCTCGACGATTTGCTCTGCAAGTTCATCGAGTTCATTTTCGCTAACGATGCGATTGCTCCCCCATGTTGCGAGGTCGCGCGCGGCGGTGCCATTTATATAGCCTTTATCGTCGAGCAAGACAGAAAAATGGGAGAACACGACGTCCTTATTCTTGCTCGACCAAGTCAAACGCCCGGAGGAATTCAGCGTAGGCCACTCATGCCCAGCCAGCGAGCCCAACATCGCTTTCCATGCATCCTTGGATGTCGAGTTCACATTGAAAGCACCCATCACCGCTATACGAGCAGCAATAGACTCGGCTGCTATCGATTGATCGCGCGACATGATCGTGCTAAAGCGTGTATCGCCCGGCAGCGGCAACACCATCATCCGCGGATTTGGCAACTGAACTTTGCCATAGGAGATGGACTGCAGCGGATAAACGGTATCGATCGCCTGCGTGCTGCCCTTATGCAACGAAGAGAGTGTGGAGAAAAAATACTGATCCCAAAGTTTTTGATTCAGCAGGTAGCTTTGATCGACGAGGGTAAATCCAGCGATGCCATTGAAGTTTCTCTGCTGCAAAGCCCCCCCCGCAAGGCGTGGGTTGGCGTATGAGTTACCGATGGGCAATGCCGATTCGTGATTGTAGCGTGAGACCTCCGCGTGCTGGAACTGCGCTAACGAGAAAAGCGGAGCACGAGGAACGTCATAGATCGGCACTTGAGATTGGCCCGAGGAACTGATTGAAGAGGAGCCTCCGTAGCCCTGATAGCGCCCCCCTGTCGTATTTGCTTGCGGCGTTTCATTTGCACCAGAACCAAGGGCGATGAGACCACGCCCATCTGGTCCACCATCAGTGCGCGGCACACCTTGCGAGGCAGGGCTGAAAAAGGGAGCCGAAAACCAGAAGCCATCGAGATTACCGTTAGCCTTCGAGCCATCCCAACGGGGATTCATCGCAAAGGCTGTCGGATTGCAATCAAACCAGCCCCTCAGATTTTGCGAGGCATGTGATTCCGTGCCATTGCGCAAACGCAGGGAATACGTAGCCAAATGCTCATGAACAGCTGCAAGCTGCTCGACCGAAAAGGCAGGTGCACTCACGGGCTTGACGCGCTCTGGCATCTCCCATTGTTGCTTTTTCCCTGATGCCCAGAGATCTTGAAATCGATTGATCGCAGCACCCGTTACTTTCAGCGTAAACCACGTGGTGGAGTAGCGATCCGCAATGCTTGGCCATTTCACCAAGGTCTCGGGATGCTGGCGGTCTTCCCAACAAATCTCCTCAACCTGAACCGTAGAACCTGCTGGAACATCGATGAAGCCACTGGCCGGTCCTCCACCTGTGCCGTTGTATTTCGCCTCGACCTCAAATGCTCCACCACTTCCCCAAGTAGACTGCACAGTATTGTCAGCACTGATGCTCGCGGGGCTAGCCACGGAAAACATCCGCATTTCTCCTGGCCGAAAATCCACAGAATTTGCCAGCAAGCGAATCCATTTGTCAGGCATTCCATCGCGCGAATTACCAACATCCCACAACTCTCTGGTCCACAGACGGGGAGTCGTCACTTGTCCCGTCGGCGAAGTAATTTTCAAGCGAAGGTAGGAAAACAAGCCCCATTCGAAGGAGTAATTTTGCGCAGTCATTCCGATATTGTAGGGATTCCATAGTCCCACGAGAGGCTTGACCTGGAGCAGAATTCGATAGCGCGCTGGGGCAGATCCTGCTGCTGGTGTGACCAGTCTGGATTTCAAACGGAAGCCCATTTGCAGAAGTGAAATCGTGGGCCGCAGACTTTGATTGAGATGTTGCGTGTCATGAAATTGCTCGCTTCCTACTTGCATTTTGTGCTGAGTGTAGGGTGCCCAGTTGCGCAGACGTATGTCATTGTAAAGGGAAGGCTCGGGAGCAATGATGGCCATGTTGCCATTACGAGCATTTTTGTGGAGTTGGTAGTAGTTGTAGAGATTGCCCCAATTCGGACCAACTGGTGTACGCCCTTCCGAGCTAATATCATCGAGCAGGAAAAACTTTTTGCCGTTAGCTCCACTTGGCGCAGTAAACAAAGCTGTCGAACCACCTTGCGTTTGCGACTTCGCTTGCGGCGTCGCCCCGAAATAACCTTGCATCAACCTTGAATGAAGGGTGCTGGTAGTATCAAAAATCACACTAAGATCTTTTTTCATCCCGCCATCGACGACATTCACAGGCAAGCCATAACCCTCAGTCGTGATATCGTGCTGATATTGCTTAGGAATTTTCGTATTCTCCGTCGCCAGAGCTGAGGTAGCCAAAGTAGGTGTAAGTGCGGATTGATTGACCTTGCCAATCTCCGGTATGCCCCACGCATCATCGATGGCGGCCAATCCATACTCAGTGGCGAGGGAGGAGTGAGCAAGGCGGAGCAAATCCGTAGTAGATTTGCTGTCCGGAGATTGCAAATTGATGCGCGCCTTCGATGCTTCATCAGAAACCCAATAGGCGTAGCGCGAGCTCAGATCCTTGGCGGTGGCCACAGTGATCAGAGGCACCTCGACAGGTTCTTGTTGGTCATATTTACTAACGACAGTTACTTTTTGCCCCGATAGGTCATCGAGAGGATCGACCTCCTGAGAAGGATTGCTCTGACTCACCAACCAATGCGGCTCTGCGTCTGTGTTATTTGTGCGCCATACTCCCGTCCATTGTGCATTTTTCGAATCACCTCCTATAAGCCTCGCATGAGCGGTGACACTCTGATCTCGGCCACAAGATTTTTGCAAATCGCCCAGCGCCAACTGCAAGGCCATTCGGGCATTGCTACGAGCAATAACCATCGCTCGCTCATTCGTGCTTTGACGCAATGTAACTGCGCTGAGTGACAAAACTCCTACGCCAATCATGACGAGCAACATCAACATCGACATCACTAAAATTAAAGTGAAGCCGCGCTGAGGTTTTGATTTACGAAATGGGGTTTTCATAGAGAAAAAACGATCTAAGGGTTAATCTGAATCTCAAAAGAAAAAATCCCTGCCACAACCTGAGCATGCATATCTCCTATTGACACATCGAAAATCACAATACGAAGTCACAATGATTACCTCCTATAGGATTTCCATCAAGAAACAGACAAGATTCATCGATCATCTTGCACACCATGACGCCGTAACATGAGGGAAAATGACGAAAAATTTCGCCAATCGATTAAATTTTTTGCGGCAACTTAGCTGCAAGGAACTTCTGGCTAAATGCGATACGATCCGCGCTACTCTCATTCGGATGGGTTTTCTTACGATCGACTACAGGTTGGAGGCGATTATGCAAACCTACGCCATTTGCCATTTGAATTGCCAAACCTGGCCGCGCATTGACCTCAATCATCAAAGGCCCCTTGGTTTCATCGATCATCAAATCCACACCTAGATAACCAAGCTCGGTCATCTCGTGACAAGTAACCGCAATTTCCAAAATCTTGTCCCACTGAGGCATTTGCACGCCCACGAGTGGAGATTTGAGATCAGGGTGATGCGTGACGATTCGGCCATGATGAACGGCACGCACGGTCAAGCCGGTGGCAAGGTCAATACCGATACCCAAAGCTCCTTGGTGAAGGTTCGCTCTACCGTCTGATTCTTTCGTCGCAGCGCGCAGCATGGCCATCACAGGATAGCCGTGAAGCATAACAATGCGGATATCGGGAGCACCTTGAAAGCTGATATCAGTAAGAACCTTCGCGGGAGTAACGCGATATTCGACAAGTGCGTGGTCACGATTTCCGCCAAGACTGAAAAGACCCGCAAGAATATTTTCTGCATGATGTCGCAACTCAGCACTGCTGAGACGGCTACCACTCGGCTTTACATAGTGATCACCATCACGATGATCGATCACCAAAACTCCCTTGCCACCACTACCACGCGCAGGCTTCATAACAAAGGACTCATGCTCTTGAAGCTTCTTCTCCATGATGCTGACATCATGTGCCGAAGAGAGAACCAAATACGTTTGCGGCACTTCAAGTCCACGCTCTTCGGCTAGAGCTTTGGTACAGAGTTTGTTATCAACACGCTGATAGAGTTTCCGTGGATTATTGGGCAACAAAAAGCGCGCATTACGCATATTGATCCCTACAACCCCCATTGCACGAAGCTCTTTGGGAGTGCGAAACCAGCGATGCCACCATTTGCTCATACAATTAAGACTTAGGATTCCGAAAAATTACGAAAGCGATGCAATTCACTGATTCGATATCCCGTATAACGCCCGATCAGAAGAATTGCGGCAAGTAGCACCAGAAGCAGCTCAGGGAAATACTGCGCCCAATACTGAATTTGTGGGATCTTCATGAATGCATATGCCACAACCGCTACCAACATTGAACCAGCCACCTGCATAATCGCATTGCGCTTGCCCTCTTCCTCCCAGATCAACGACATCCGTTCGATCGTCCATGCGATGATGATCATCGGAAACAAAGTAATTTGCGAGACCCCACGAATGCCAAGTTTCCACGAAATCAGGCTCATCACCACCATCAGCAATGTTACAATCACTACGCAAGCTGCCACGCGTGGCACCACAAGCAAATTCATGCTCGAAAGTAAAAAGCGGAAATACAAACCAACTGCAACAATGACCGCAAACATCGGAATGCCAGCCGCAGGTTTCATCTCCAAAAACGCGAGGGCAAGAAGAACGGGCATGAAAGTGCCCAGTGTCGGTATTCCAACGATGTTGCGTAAAATCACCACCACGAATGCTCCCAGTGGAATCAACACGACATAGCGGAAAACCGCACGCTCGGAGACTGGCAACTCGAGAATGGTGGCAGCAAAAAATGGTGCACTGCGAAGATTGTCCATCCGCTCCAAGGAAATGGTGTCCTTGATCACAGTGAATACGACTTTAGAGTTCTCACCACCAAAGACCTCTAACAACGAGCTACCGCCGCGATTCCAGACAAAGATATTTTCACTGCGCAGGCTGACATTGGGTTGAAGTGGGTTTTTTACCGTCCACGTCGCACCATCAGAATACTCGATTAATTTCAGCGGCTCTTGCGGACCAGCAGCAGGATCAAGCTTGACCCCGTGAGCCAATCGCGCAGGAATGCCAGCCATTTGCAACAAATCGATCCCCATGGTATAAAGGATGTTTTCGTCGCTGACTTTTTCTTCGCGCTCATAATGACGCCGCAGCAATACTGTTTCCTGTGAAGTGCTATCCTGTGACATCTGCAAAAACAAATGCGTAAAAAACGTATCAGCATCCGATGAAACTTGGCGTGAGCGATCGATTAAATCCTTCGCTGCTTTTTCGGTCGAACCAGAGAATCCAGGAGATTGAGCCACTGGAGCCGGACCTTTCACCTGCTCGCCACTCCCCCCTGTTTTGTAGCGTTCGGGAATCCGCACACGGTAGTAAAGCGAATGAGTATCGAGAGAAATTTGATTGGCCGACCACACAGATTTCAAGCCCGATTGCGTCGAATCCAGAAAATTCCCAAAACCGAGCGAACCAGCTTCCTGACCAACATTCGGATCTTCTGCAATAGTGGGCAGAGATAACTTCACAGTCACCGGACCTTCCTCTGCCGAGAGGAAAGAAACCTTCGCTTCGACCAGCCAAGAGGTCGATTGTTCACCAACCCACAACGGCACTCCGAGTTTGCGATTTTTGTAGATGGCAATGCCAATACCAGTGAGGCACAAAACCATCACCGCCAGAATCAAACGAGTTTTCGAGGACATGGGGAAAGTTCCTTAGCGTATGATTTTATCGTCCGCTAGGTAGGTGCGGCTTGGGTCAACCCATCCAAGCACATGTATGGTTGAACGGCCAATGAGCACCGGACAAATCATGTTGTGGCGGTTGTTTAAAGAAAACTCGGCTTTGATTTTCCGATCACCGATATGAAAAGCCAGACGAACCACACTGCGGCGTTCTGACTCTTCGCCAGGCTCCTTGATGAGCACGGTACGAACAAGTGGAGCCTCCATTTCGTAGCGTTTGGCTCCATCTTCGCGCGGATCGGTAACAACAAACTTGACCCACTTCTTGCCATCTTTTTCAAAAATTTGCTGATTTTCCGCATGAATCGAACTAGTCAGGGCGCCAGTGTCAAGCTTAGCCACCAACTCATCTTGCATTTCTGCAACCCTGACTTTCTCTCTCCAGCCATAAACCTGCACCGGATCGGAAGTTACAGGGCGGGCCACCTTGATGGTATCATCTGCCTCCTTTTTCTCCGCTGCCGCTTCATCGTCCACTTCAGGTTGAGCAGGAGCTGCCTCTTCTTTTTGTGGCGCAACAGCTTTGACAACTGGGGCATCTTTTTTAGCTGAAGCAGATGCAGGATTCTGAGTATTCTCTGCTGCCAGCGATGACAACGTAAAGAGACCAGAAAACAGCCAAGGAAAAATCGAAACAATTCTCATGTGGAGAAGGAATTAGTAGGAAAACATGGAGAAATTACAACCCCAAAATCTCGCAGAATCAGGCCTGTAATATTACCGCAGGGCTACAGGTGATTTCGGAGCATTGGCTTTCGCAGCTGTATCCGATTGTCCTTTCGACCATGTGGCGTAATCTGCTGCCTCTATGACCTCCAAAGTTCCGACCATATTTCCATGTCCTTCACCACAAAGCTGACCGCAAACCACCGAGGTCTCCAATGTTTTGATCGGAGTGAACCACATCGGAATTTCCTTGCCGGGAATTGCATCTTGCTGAATGCGCATCGGTACAATCGCATAATTGTGAATCACATCTTTGCTACCAATGTTAAGAATTGCTGGAATATCCTTGGGCAATTTAAGGATCGGACTGGTGAAGTCGTCAGTGGCATTCGGATCCGTATAGTCAATGCCCAACTCATTGGTTCCTGAAATCATAAATGAATCAATGCGACCAAATTTGCCATCGTTACCAGGATAGTGATAAGTCCAACCAAACTGCCAACCGACAACGCGCACACGTACGTGATCTTCTTTAACAACTTCGGTAAATTTATCAGTACGTTCGCGCCACAAGGGAAGAGCAAAACCAAGCAACAATACGGCCTCGACGATGATCACTGCGATCTCAATGTGGGAAGAAACGTGATTGGTCACGCCATGATAGCTCGCCTTGGGTTGCTTGGCCTGCCGGAAGCGCAGCAGAGTTATAAGCATGTAGAGCGACCAGCCAATAAAAAGGACGATCATGAACCAGTGGACTACATCGATCAAGTGATCTACTTGAGGACCGTGTGCCGAGAAACTTTCAGGAATACCGAAGAATTTGGATGGAGACATAACGAGAAGAAATTACGAAGAGAATTAATGAGATTGTTGAAGCTCAGCGAGCATTTCTGACTCTTCCAGAAGTGCATACTTCCGTGAACGAATCGCGATGCGAGCGATGAAAAAAACAACCATCGAGACAACCATAATAATGCAGATGAGGAGGAAAAAAATCGACCATCCAATGGCATCACTGCCACCGAGTGCAGAATTTGCCTGACAAGTAACACAACTGAGAAGCGAGAACATGATGTTTAGAGGATTAGTTTTGAGGATTTTCTCCAGAAATACACGCCATACAAAGGCGCAATCACCAAACCAATGATGCCACACCAACCGATCGCAGTTGTAATCGTTGAGACATCTTTAGCCAGTAGACGCGACCAAAGCACAAAAAACAAGCTCATCAAAAAAGTGACGCACACGAATATGATGTGGAATGATTTGAGTGACATGGCAGTAGTGCTTAGGAGTTGAGGATTTAGTAAGGAAGACCGAAGTTGAAACCGTTGTAGTGAATCGGGTCGGATTTCGCTGCCATGATCAAGATAATCATAAATGCAAAAAACACAATAGCACCGAAGAAAATCCAGTAAATGGCCTTCTTCTCATGATTCAAGTGCATGAAGATATAGCCCACGAGCGTTGCCTTGAATGATGCAATAGCAAGGCCAAGGATCATATCCCATACATCGAAACCGTGAACACCAATGTCCAATGCCGGAACAGTAGCCACAGCAACGGTCACGCCTGTGAAGATGAAAAGAACCAGACCGATAAGCGTGTAGGTCTTAATCGATTTTTTGATGAGTTCTGGAGAGTCAGCCATAATAAAAAAATTGTTGGTAGTTCGTTGGGTAATTACATCAAATAGAGGATCGGGAACAAGAAGATCCAGACAAGGTCAACAAAGTGCCAGAATAGTCCTCCGACTTCGACACGATTTGCGAGCCACTCTGGATTGCTTTGATACATTTTCTTACCACGGAAGAGGTAGTAGCCAAGAACAATAGCACCACCAATCACGTGAAGACCGTGCAGGAAGGTCATCGTGAAATAAATGGCGTAGTAGGTATTCCAAGCGGGCGTAAATTTACCGCTGAGGAAGACCTCTTTGCGTGGGATTTTCAGGTGCGGGAATGTGTGCTTGGCCTCGCGCAGTTTGTAGTTTGGCCCAAAGAACTCCTCACTCATGACAATTTCGGCATCGCCTTTATCAACGCCGTTTGCCTTGGAAACAAAGTCTTTCCAGCCGATACGATAACGCTCAGTTTCGGTCGGAACACGCTTAGCGACGCCATTTTTGTCAACGCCGTAATTGTCGAGCAGTTCCTTTGCCAGCTTCGCTGTTTGCTCTTTGTTCCACTCCCATGCAGCCTTTGCCTCTTTGCTATTCTTGATCAACCAAGAATTCTCAATTGCCACAATTGGATCAAGCCCCTTCTGCTCAGCTTTCATCACGAGGTGACGGAAATCAATTGCATCCAAATTGTGAATGTTGACAGGGCTGTCGAGGAGTTTGCCGTCGATCACGGTGTCATCACGCAAGCGAGATTGTGCATCACCCTCTTTGATGTCGCGATGCGGAAACCAGAGTTGCACCGGTGGATTCACAACAAATACCAAGCTCGATGTTTCCTTCTTGAGCAAGGGTGCAATTTTTTCTGCATTGATCTCAATCTTTGGAGCGATCTCCCATCCGCGTTTGCCTGCATTCTCAGCTTTTGACTTAGCAGTGGTCCATTCATCACGCAATGCATCTGTGCGCACAGCAGCATTATTAGCTCGGGAGTCGAGGTGATTCTTACAAACGCGCTTCAGCAAAGCGACAGTCAATTCGGATCCCTTACTTACGGTTTCACCCTCGATCAAAACATCTTCTGCGAGGGTAATTTTCGATCCTTTCTCCGTTGCTTGACGGAGAATCTCTTCCACCCAAGCGCCATGATAACGAACGGTGCTAAAAGTCAGCTTTTCAGCTTGGACTCGAATCACGTCTTCGCCTACTTCTTTACCATCGGCATCGAGAGTGTTTTTGTCATAGTTCAAGTGACCTTCAAGGATCGTATAATCATCCAAACGAACGGCTTGGTGATGGAACTTAACGTTGTATTCGATGCCCTTGAGCAACATGAAAATCACCGCGCAAATGAGGGTGAACGCCATGTTGATCTGGAACATGCGCCATTTGCGCAACTTAAGACCAGCCCAAGCGAAAACGACAGTGACCGATGATGCGATGAGCACAAAGGTGTTGATAAGGCCGGGAAGCACAGGTAGCGCACGTTCTGGCCATGGATAATCGGCACCAAGGCGCAAGTAAACATAGGACGAGAAAAAGCCACCGAACAACATCACCTCAGAGGCGAGGAACAACCAAATCGCAATCTTGGAATTGCACATTCCTGTGTCTTTGCGCGGCGTAAAAATATAGGGAATTTCCATAAATGACGTGAGAAAAGTTTAACAAGTGAAAAGATATCAATGATGAGCGGTAGGTGCAGTCGCGGGAGCTTCTTTCGGTGCGTCAACTTTGGGCTTTTCCCACTGTGGGGTATAGTCTTTGTCTGCACCGGGCTGACTGTATTCGTATGGCCCACGGTAGGTGGCAACATCGAAGGTGAAATTCCCGTGACCTGGAGGCGTTGGCGTAGCCCACTCCAATGTGGTCGCATTCCATGGGTTGTCGCTCTCCACTTTTTTGCCGCGGAACAACGAGAAGAATATGTTGATGATGAAGGGAAGTTGGAACAATGCCATCAACCAAGCAGCCCAAGACATCGTGATGTTGAGATCGATGTGCTCTGCAACAGTCTTGCCGAAAACGTTGGCAGAATCAGCTGCTTTCGCAAGGTAAGCATCACCACCGTTGTACCAACGACGGTGGAATCCGGCCATACCTTGAATCAACATCGGGAAGAACAAGAAGTTCATGCAGATCAATGTTGGCCAAAAGTGCAAATGATTGAGCGCTTTGCTCATGTGACGACCTGTGATTTTCGGATACCAGTGATGGACTCCACCAAACAGGCCGAACAAAATACCAGGAGCAACTACGTAATGGAAGTGACCAATGACGTAGTAAGTATCGTGAAGATGAAGATCAACCAAGTTAAACGCCAAGGGGAGACCTGTCAGACCACCAATACCGAACATCGGGATGAAGGCACAAGCCCAGATCATAGCGGGAGTGAAACGAATCGAACCGCCCCACAAAGAGATCATCAATGCAGTCAACAAGATCACTGATGGCACCGAGATCAAAACTGTAGTGATCTGGAACCAAGTCGAAATTTTCGGCCCCATGCCTGTAAGATACATGTGGTGAGCCCAGACGATGAAGGAAAGGAAGCCCAGCACAATGACACCATAGACCATGGATTTGTAACCCCACATCGGACGACGAGTGTTTGCAGGAATGATTTCGGCAACACATGCGATCGATGGGAGCAAGAGAACATAAACCTCAGGGTGACCGAGGAACCAGAACAAATGCTGGAACAACAAGGGGCTACCGCCGCCTGAGAGTTCTGCCAAGCCTTCCGATTTGGTGAAGAGGCCCGAGGGCATGAAGAAAGAAGAGTGGAAAACGCGATCGACCAACTGCATGATGCCCGCAGCCTCAAGAGGAGGGAAAGCAAGCAAGAGTAGGAAGCCCGTAACGAGCATCGCCCAAACAAAGAAAGGCAAACGCATCCAAGTCATACCACGAGCACGCAAGTTAATGATGGTGGTGATGAAATTGACCGAACCGAGCAAGGAGGAAGTGATGAGCAGCACCAAGCCGAGTAGCCATTGTGTTTGCCCTGCTAACCACTGATTGACAATCTGCCCGTCCGCGAATCCAGCCAAGGGCGAGTAGTTGGTCCAGCCTGATTTCGCAGCGCCAGATTCCATGAAAAACGAAGCACACATGGTCAAACCACCGAGCAAGTAGATCCAATAGGAAAGCATGTTCAGCTTGGGAAAAGCCATGTCAACTGCGCCAATTTGCAGCGGAGTGACATAGTTGCCAAAGGCGCCAAACCCTAGAGGCACGACGCCAAGGAAAACCATGATCGTGCCGTGCATGGCGCCGAACATGTTGTAAGCATCACCTGTTACTTTACCATCCTGCAACCAACGTGCTTTCCAAGTGTCGGTAAAGATCCAGTTCATCCAACCCGGAAGTGGCTCATGTGGATAGGCGATCGACCAACGCATCACCATCATCAGGTAAAAACCAAAGAGTAGGAACAACATCGCCGTAATGCCATACTGAATGCCGATGGTTTTGTGGTCCGTCGAAAACACATACTTCTGGAGGAAACCTGGCTCATGATGATGCCCGTGATCGTCATGATGACTGTGGTCTGCGGTGGCTGCGTGTGCGCTCATGTAGGAAAAATTGTGGTTTGGAGATGAAAACAAGCCCTGATAAACCAAGCATTCCGCAGTTTTTGCTGCATGAACTGCTGTTTGCTTCCCAGAAATTGCCTGCGACAAATTGTACGCGCAAACAAGCCTTGTAAAGGAAAAGATGCGTTTTGGGGCAACTTTGTGAAAAATTTCACAAGCTCAGCCACGCGGCAGAGTTTCGCCTTACCCGACAAGCCCCATTTGCTCGCGACGCGTCCCCACAAATGTCGCCCACGAGGCCTCCTGATGTTTTTCTCGGATGCCAAAATCAGGCTTCCAGCGCGGAGCCACTGGCTTGGTCCGAGGATGCATGTTTGCCTCATGCGGCAGCTTATTTCCCTTGCGTGTATTGCATTTCACGCAGGAGGTTACGATATTGTCCCAGCTTGTTTTGCCGCCCTTTTGCCTTGGAATCACGTGATCGAGATTGAGATCTGACTCAGCAAAGGCCCGATGACAATATTGGCAGGTAAATTGATCACGCCAAAACACGTTGCGACGTGAAAAAGTCACTTCCTTGCTAGGAATCTTGTCGTAGATCGATAAAACGATGATTTTCGGCACTCGCAGCCCGATCCGCACCGAGTGAATCATCAAATCAGAGGGCACACGTTGAGAATACTGCAGCCATGAATCGAAATCATGAGTCTCATACATTTCCTCTCCATCTTCCTGCACTACTCGAGCGTGACCGATACTCAACAAGTGCACCGCGCGCCGCGCCGTACACGTCTGAACCGCCTGCCAGTTACGATTCAATACCAAAACGGCTCTCTGCAATGCGTCATCCATGATCTACCACTGAGCCATTAGCGCAAAAAAACCGCGGACGCAAGGAGGAAAGATGAAATTTCCTGCGATCTAACCTGTGAATTCAATCACCCAACCGTTACAGTGGCAGGATAATGCGTGGACCGAGATGTTTCGGCTCAGTATGCAAGACATGGAGATCCAGCCACATCATAACTCGCGCCCCCAGTTCTCGCACTTTGGTTTTGCGACCACCGCGCCCTTCCACGTCTCGTGCATTGAAACCAATCACCCGCATGTCGTGGGAACGCCCAATGCAAATTGCTCGCTCATTCTGAAATTTTTGACTAATGACAATGCAGTCGCTGATGCCAAAGACTTTTTTGCAACGCAACACGGAATCCAGAGTGCGCAAGCCCGCGTAGTCGCACACCACCTTGTGAGCCGGCACACCTTTCGCTAACAATGCCTGCTTCATCTTCAATGGTTCATTGTAATGCGGACTCCGATTGTCACCCGAAACGATCAAGCATTGTAATTTCCCGGCATGCCACAGCGCAGCGGCAGCTTCGATCCGATAGACAAAATACAAGTTGTCGCGACCCTGAAATTTATCATCACAACCAAAAACTAATCCGACTTGTTGATCTGGCACTGCTTCGATCTGGTCAAAATTCTTCCCGCGAGAGAAAAGCCACACCGATGCCTGAACCCAAATGAACCAAGCAATCATGAACGCGCAAGACCATGCGCAGTATTTGAAAAATCTACGTCTGCGCGCTCGCCATACAGCAACCCGCCTCGGCACATTCCGCCGCGGCGCAGCTGATTGCTGCTTCATTTCTTCCAAACCTGTCATTACTCGATACCTTGCATTTTTCTCGTCCACCCGCCCAAAGATTTCATCGCTTCACCAAAGCGACTGACAATCGGATGTTCCGGAGCCAACACGCGAAGTTTGCGCTCAATGGCCCGAAAATGCACCTCCGCAGCCCGCCCTAACAATTCGCCATCCACTTGGATCGGAAACTCGCTTGCGCAGCGAACGACAAAATCGCGCGACTGCAAATGCGTGACAGATTTCGATAGATCGACGCCGCCACGCGCCAGACTAGCAAAGGAATCGAGTACCAAGCGATAGCCTGATTCCTGAAACACCAATACGTCTAACATTTCGTCCTGATTGTCGGCCTTTCGGAAAAGCGGCAACTGCCCACCATAAAGCGTACCATTGCCCGCCAATACCGCAACGCCTTCCACTCGCTCACCTTCCGCAGTGATCACTTCCATCTTTGGAGGCCTTTCACCGAGCACTTTGACCGCAGCTAACAAATACGCCAGCGGCCCTAACATTTTTTTACTTTCCCAAGTGGTTTCTTCAATCACTGAGGCATCAAAGCCTAAGCCTGCCATTTGAACGAAAGGCGAGCCATTAACCTCAAACAAATCAATTTCACGAATGTAGCCCTCCTCGATCACTTCGAATGCTTTATCGAGATGCCCATAAGGAATGCCGAGCTCACGAGCGAAAACATTCATCGTCCCTGCTGGAATCACACCGAGAGCCGTGGTCGTACCCGCGAGGCCTTGCAACACGGCATTGAGCGTGCCATCGCCCCCCGCAGCAACCACCACGGGCGCGCCATCAGCAGCAAATTTCGCCGCCAAATCCCGTGCTTCTTCCGGCGAGCTCGTCGCATACATAGCAAAACGTGTCGCCCGCTCCATGATGAACCGCGCCGCTCGCTGTGCCCGCTGACTCCGCGCCTTCGGGTTGAACAAAAGTGGATATCGCGGTGCCTTGGTCACGCCCGACACTAATCCGATATCACTAGACATTCAATCTTCATTTTTCATTGGCGCAACAAGCACGCACAACAACATTCTATCAAAGCTCATGTTCCCGATCAAATTTCTCCCGCTCTTCCCTCACCGCTCGCAAGGCATCATATAAAGCGAAAATCATGACCAAGCCCGTGAAGCAAGCGCATCCCAACCACCACAAAGTAAACCGCAGCAAAGACTGTGCTAACCATCCTTGAATCCCCCACAGTCCGATCGCAAAAAGCGCAAGCATCAGTAAGGCCGCCCAACCGAGCCATTTTCTTCGCGTAGCACGATCATGCAAAATCGCCTTGCTGAGTATCTTTGCGGAATCCCATTCCGATGGTTGATTCGCCATGATTTCTGTTAGTTCAAGCTGCGACCACCATTGACCACCAAGGTCTGCCCCGTAAGGAAACCGGCCTGCTCGCTGGCAAACCATGCCACCGCCCATGCCACATCATCGGGCGTGCCCCAACGCTGCATCGGCACCGTTTTGACATAAGCATCCTTGGCTTCTTGTGGATCATTTTCATGACGCTCCACGGGAATCCAACCCGGAGCCACGCAATTTACCGTAATGCCATCGGCGGCCAGTTCGTTTGCCATCGATCGCGACCAACCAATCTGTCCGCCTTTGGCAGAAACGTAGGCAGAAAACTCCGGCATGCCGACGTGAAATACTTCGCTAGTGATCTGAATGATGCGCCCCCACTTACTCGCCTTCATGCCAGGCAACACTCGCTGACTCAACAAAAAAGGACTTTTCACAAAAGCATCCACCATCGATTGATATTCCTCCCACTGGTAGTCCGCGATGTATTTCATCGGCTGCGGCGGAGTGGCGTTCGTCACCAAAATATCTACCCCACCCCAATGAGACTCGATTTCCTCGGCCATGCGATTCACCTCATCGAGATCCATCACATTGCCCGCCACCAACAAGGCCTGACCACCTTCTGCTACGATTTGATCGACCACCGATTGTCCTTGCGCGATGTTCGAAAAGCAATTCACTACCACACGGGCACCAAGTTTCCCAAGCAACAGCGCCATTGCTTTGCCCAAGCCTCGGCTACTTCCTGTAACCCAAGCCACTTTGCTGTCCAAGCGCAGTCCCGTCAAATGATGTGATTCATGCATGGCTCTCCCTAAAACATCCCCCCCAAACTGTCAAGCCCACGTGGCGGCGCTTTGTGCTCATCGCGCCATATCCTCCACCGGAGCTTCGGCGTAAGAGAAATGGATGGGTCCGTAAAGCCCCATGAAGATCCATCCCTTCACCAACAACACGAAACACGCGCCACCATCAGTTTGCTAGGAGCAGCAACTTGTTGAATTTGATTCCTAGCACGAAAATCTCAAAGCGACACGATCTCATCACGCCTCACTTCTCTCTCGCCTTTTGATTCGCACCGCCGGGGCCCCAGTCTTCATTTTTGATGGAACTTCCCGGGAACACAGGGTTGACGAGTTGCTTGCACCAGTCATCGAGGGCTTGTTGCATTTTTTTGACAATCTCGGAATTTTCGGCAGCGCAGTCTTTGGTTTCTGCCATGTCCGATTCGAGGTCGTAGAGCACTGGTACGGCTTGATCCTTCAGACGGATGAGCTTCCATTTGCCTTCACGCATCGCGAACAATTGCTTGCCGTGCATGCGCCAGAAAAGTCGATCATGCGGCGCAGCGTTGACTGCACCACTCAAATGAGGCACGAGATTCACGCTGTCGTAGACTTGATTCGTCGGCATCGCTATACCTGCTGCGGCAAGAGAGGTTGCGAGCACATCGACCGATGAAACAGGCTTTGTGTAATCCACGCCAGCAGGAAATTTCTCTGGCCAACTCACCAAAAATGGCACACGCACGCCGCCTTCAAATAAGCTCCCTTTGATGCCGCGCAAAGGAGTATTATTCGATCCACTATCGGTATGCCCACCGTTGTCACTGAAAAAGAAAATCAGTGTGCGCTGCCGCTGCGATGTGGCATCGAGCGCCGTTATGACAGAACCAATGGCATCATCTAACAAACTCAATTGTGCCAGATATTTGCGCCTTGTTGGGTTGGAGATATGAGAAAATTTCGCTAGACGTTCCGCACTCGGCTCATGTGGTGTGTGTGGAGCATTAAAAGGCAAATACAACAACCATGGTTTGTCCTTGTGACGTTTCACAAAATGAGCAGCTTCGTCGCCCAAAGCCGTAGTCAAATGGGCGGGCACATCGTTGATCGATTCGCCATTGCGGATCAAGGGCAAGGCATACTGAAACTGATTCGGCTTCCATCCAGTGAAGCAATGGCCGCCACCGATGAAGCCAAACGTCTCATCAAAACCGCGCTTCCATGGTGTGTATGCAGGCGCAGAGCCCAAGTGCCACTTGCCGATCCACCCGGTCTGATAACCTGCTTGCTGAAAATACTGAGGTAGCAATTTTTCTGAAAGCGGCAGACCTTCCTGCTGATCTAACGGATCATAGACAGGGTTATTTTCATGGCCAAAACGTGCTTGATAACGACCTGTTAGCACGCCAGCACGTGAGGGTGAGCAAACAGAATAAGTCACGTAGCCGTTGGTGCAACGCACTCCCGTTTTCGCTAGAGCATCGAGGTGAGGAGTGATCGCTTGCTTACTGCCTTGAAATCCAGCGTCTTGATAACCTTGATCGTCACTCATTATGATCAAAATGTTAGGACGCTCCTCGGCAAACGCAAGCGAGGCGATGGAGCAAAAAATCGCGAAGATTTTCATCTTGATTTCACGGGAGTTTTATTGATTTTATTGGGAGTATTTTTCGGCATCGTTTGCGACCAGTTGTCCGTACGGAATACGGAAGTCGGTAAACCTTCGCTGTTAATCAGATTTGCACCTTCGGGATTGGCAGCCCAAGCGTAACGCACAGCGACAGGTTGTTTCACCTCGGCACTGCGAACCAACACACTGTCTTTGCCATCGATCTTCGCTTCAGCCCAATGCCATTTTTGATCGGCGCCAGCGATTTCAAAACGCTTCAGTTGACTACCATCGCGCGATTTCAGTCCTGTACCGCTCTGCGCAAATGTCACGCGGATGGCATCGCCTTTGATTTCGTTAGACTGATAGAGTGGCCCCGAATAGGTGATGTCTTTGCCATAATCCTTGGCCAATGCCCACAGCGCGAGACGTTCACCGGGATCTTTTTTGTTTTTCGGATGGATGTCATTCGCCGCGCCAACGTCATTGATGATCGCCATTCCAGTTTTCGGCGTAGTGGCTAAGACAAGGCGCATGCGATCTTGCAGCAAGGGCCATGGATGTGCTGTGCCAGGAGCGGTCGAGGGTTGTTGGAAGTTGGCGAGTTGCACGTAGTAGAAGGAAAACTCATCGTTCCAGCGCTTACGCCAATCGTTGATCATCAGCGGCAAGGTGAGATCGTAGGGCACTGCATTAGCATTTGCATTCCCCTCTCCTTGATACCAGATCGCCCCGCGCATCGTGTAGCCGATGAAGGGATGGATCATCGCATTAAACAGCACACCTGGCTTGCCTTCGAGATCGAGCGGACGCTTGGGCGGCATAGGACGAGGAGCGATTATTCCGCGTTGATTGGCGGGCTTCTTCGCAGCTTGCTGAGTCATTTCCTGCCATTTTTTTAGTTGCGTCAGATAGACTTTTTGCGCTTTTTTTTCATCGTAGTTGGCATCCGCTTTGAGTGTGGCATCTACCAAGGCCTTGGTGCCTGGCAGTGTGTTGAGGGCTTCACGACTAGTAAATGTCTCGACGGGTTTTCCGCCCCATGAGCTGTTGATTACGCCGATCGGTATGTCCAGATCGAAATGCAGTTTGCGGGCAAAGAAAAATGCCACCGCAGAAAAATTCGGCACCGTCTCGGGAGTGGCGGCCGCCCATTTACCAGCGATGTCATCTTGCGCATGCACCGCCGTGACGCGAGGGGCATCGAACATTCGTAAATTCGGATGAGTCGATTTTTTTGTTAGATCAGCATACTGCGGTGATCCTTTCATTTGATAGGACATATTCGATTGCCCCGAAGCAAACCAGACTTCGCCAACGAGAACATCCGCGATTTCTTTCTTCTCGGCGCCTGACTGAATTAACATCGTGGCTCCTTTGGCATCGGCGGCACCGGTTTCCAATTGCACACGCCATTTGCCATCGGCATCCGCTTTGGTTTGGGCGGACTTCCCTTTGAATTCGACCTTCACTTCCGCAAGAGCATTTGCTTTGCCCCAAATGGCCACAGCACGCTCACGCTGCAGCACCATGTGATCGGAGAAAAAATGAGGCACAGTTAATTCCGCATGCACGAGGCATGGTGCTAGACTTATCAATAATAACAGGGTTTTCATGATGGTGATAAGATTCGTCAAAAAAGTAGATATTCTTTCAGGGCAATGGCTAAATCAATCACTTACTTTTTGGCTTTCAGCTCAATCATCGCCTCGGCGAATCCTTTGCCAATGCCGCCAAGGATTTTTGCAGAGCCAAGATAATGGAACTCGAAGTTCGAAATGCCTTTTTCCATAATGCTTCGCTCGCGTTCATTGAGCCCAGCGAGTCGTTTTTCTTCGAGCAATTTTTTCGCCTCGGC
>Ga0208597_1000157_pt1 | contig 25318 bp, 20 predicted proteins | sample LakMenEpi05May12_FD_150673 | JGI IMG/M metagenome (GOLD analysis project Ga0208597, IMG submission 150673) | Freshwater microbial communities from Lake Mendota, WI - 05MAY2012 deep hole epilimnion (SPAdes) | ecosystem: Environmental > Aquatic > Freshwater > Lake > Epilimnion/Euphotic zone ...
GGCGAAACTTTTTTCGTCGGCAAAAATCGATACCGCCGTCGAAGAAAACGTCGAGGAAGCAGTGTGGAAAAAACTTTTGTGGAATGTGCCTTTCAATGGCCTCTCGATCGCTGAAGGCGGCAAGACAACGGATCAATTGCTGGCGGACAATGCCATTGTTTTGGAAATGCGCGCGTTGATGACTGAAGTCATCGCGGCAGCAAAAGTCCGCGGATTTTTGCTAGATGAAAAATTGATCGACTGGAACATTGATCGTACGCGTCCGATGGGAGCGTATCGACCAAGCAGTCTGATCGATTGGCAAGAAGGTCGCGAAGTCGAGATCGAAGCGATCTGGGCCGAGCCCTTGCGGAGGGCGGAAGACAAAGGTCTGCACTTACCGCATTTGAGTCGCTTGCTCGCCCGCATTCGCGCGGCTTGTGCTTGATTTTTGTGTGTCCTGCGAGTCACATACTTTTCCTTGCACCTGAGTGATTCGGTTCTATGATTTGTCTCATGTTTGACGCAAACAACACGAGTTCCAAAAGCAGTCGTCGCGATTGGCTGAAAGCGCTTTCGTTAGGTGGTGCTGCGGCGATGCTGCCATCATGCCAAAGGCCTGAAGCGAAACAAGCAGGGTCACCTGCGAAGTCGGATCGTGTGCGCGGAATTGTTTTCATGGTGTCCGATGGCATGAGCCCTGGTGTCTTAACGATGGCGCAGGCGTTTTCTCAGCAAATGCGCAAGCGCGGCACTCATTGGTGGGATTTGATCAATCAGCGATCCTCAGCACGCGGCCTGATGGATACCGCTTCGGCAAATTCGTTAGTGACGGATTCTGCCGCTGCTTCCTCGGCATGGGGCGGTGGGCAACGTGTGAAAAATGGCATGATCAATGTCTCGGTCGAAGGCAAAGAAATCACGCCGATTGCCGAGATTTTGAAGAAAAAAGATGTGCGCATTGGCTTAGTGACAACCGCATCGGTGACGCATGCTACGCCCGCCGGCTTTGCGGCGTCTGTGAAAGAACGCAGCAATGAAAACTCGGTCGCACAGCAATACTTGAATCGTGTGGACGTGATCCTCGGTGGTGGTTCGCAATTTTTTGACCAGAAAAAACGGAGCGACCGTGCGGATTTGTTCGCCGAGTTTGGCAGTGCTGGATACCAAGTGGTCAAGAATCGCCAGGAAATGCTCGATGCCAAAAATGAGAAATTGTTAGGCACATTCGCACCCAATTACATTCCCTACACCATCGATCGTGAGCAATCTGCTGAGCTCCAAGCGCAGGTGCCAGTATTAGCGGAAATGGCGGAGGCGGCCTTGTCTCGCTTTTTGTCTTCCGGTAAACCATTTTTGTTGCAGGTGGAGGGAGCACGTATTGACCATGCAGCGCACTTAAACGACATCGGTGCCTTGTTGCGTGAGCAGTTGGCCTTTGATGATTCTGTGGGCAAGGTGCTTGAGCTTTGCGCAGCCCATCCTGATATTTTGGTGGTAGTAACCTCGGACCATGGCAACGCAAATCCGGGACTCAACGGCATCGGTCCCAGCTATGGCGAAAGTACTCGCAGCTTTGAAACCATCGCGCGCATGAAGCAATCACACGAAATGCTGTTCGCTACCTGGCGTCAAAATCCACAACAAAATCTGAATTCTCTCATCAAGAATTCGTTAGGTTTTGCCTTGCATCAAGATGAGGCGCAGTGCCTCGAAGCGGTGCTGACTCGCAAACCGATTGTCGAGTGGAATGATCTGCTAGAGAATCCCGAAGGACAACTTGGGCAGTTTGCCGGCAATCATACCGGTGTCGGCTGGACAGGCACCACGCATACTTCGGATCCTACCATCGTCACTGCCACAGGTCCACAAGCCGAGCGCTTTTCCGGCATGGTGGTGAATACTGATGTGAACGTGCATTTGCAGGAATTGTTAGGCTAAAATCCCTCCGCAATAAAAAAGCCACCCGTGACAACACGAGTGGCTTTTTTTGCGTAATGGAGTGAAGTGATCTTAGCGATCCACACGGGCCGAACCACCGCCGACGAGTTTTTTCACTTCGTCGAGAGTGGCCATGGAAGTATCACCCGGTGTGGTCATGGCGAGAGCACCGTGAGCTGCACCGTAATCGACGGCGAGCGCCGCATCGTTGAACTCGAGGAAGCCATAAGCAAGGCCGCTGGCAAAGGAATCGCCACCGCCGACGCGGTCATAGATTTCCATTTTCGGACGTTCGATCGATTCAAAAAACTTGCCATCGTGCCAGCAGACAGCCGCCCAGTCGTTGACGGTGGCACTGTGGACATCGCGCAAGGTGGTGGCTACCACTTGGAAGTTGGTGAAATCTTGCACCACACGCTCGATCATGTTCTTGAAATGATCGACGTTGATGCCCGTGATGTGTTCGCTCACGCCTTCTACTTCAAAACCGAGGCAAGCAGTGAAGTCTTCTTCGTTGCCAATCATGACATCGACATATCGAGCGATCTCACGGTTCACCTCTTGCGCCTTGGCTTGGCCACCGATGGATTTCCACAGGCTGGGGCGATAGTTGAGGTCGTAAGAAACGATGGTGCCGTATTCTTTGGCCTTCTTGCAGGCCTCTAACACCACAGCAGCGGTAGTCTCAGAAAGTGCTGCAAAAATACCACCCGTGTGGAACCAACGAGCACCATGTTTGCCAAAAATTTCATCCCAGTTGATGTCGCCAGGCTTGATCTGACTGGCGGCGGTGTTACCCCGATCGCTCGTGCCTTTGGCACCGCGCAGACCGAATCCACGTTCGGTGAAGTTCAGGCCATTGCGCACATCGCGACCGATGCCATCGAATTTTTTCCACTGCACAAAACGGGTGTCAACACCGCCTTGTAGGATGAAATCTTCGATCAATCGACCGACATCATTTTCGGCAAATGCCGTAACGACCGCTGCACGTTTGCCAAAGCAACGACGCATGCCGCGGGCAACGTTGTATTCGCCACCACCTTCCCAAGCTTGGAACTGACGGGTCGTGCGGACGCGGCCATCACCGGGATCGAGACGCAACATGATTTCCCCGAGGGAAATGATATCGTAGGCACATTCTTCTGCGGATTTAATTACGAGACTCATAATAGTTGTTAGATTATAGGAAAAAGATGTTATTCAGCAGAAGGAACAACGCTATTGGCGCAGAATACAGGACCGCTGTTGTTGAGGAAATTGACCAAGTTGTTAAGCGACTTCATCGCCTGACGTGGCACACTTTCGTAGGTGCGAGAACCGACGTGTGCAGTAACGATGGCTTTGGGATGCGAAAGCATGGGATCATCGGTGGCAGGTGGCTCTTGCTCCATGACATCGGTGGCATAGCCGGCAAGATGACCGGAATCCAATGCCTCAAGAATCGCAGCGGCGTCAGCCAGTTCACCGCGACCCGTGTTAACGATCACGGCACCTTTCGGCAACAAGGCCAAGCGTTCGCGATTGATCAAATGCTTGGTATCAGCCGCCAGCTTGGTGTGCGGACTGATGATGTCGCAGATGGAAAAAATCGAGTCGATGCTCTCATGGCGGATCACACCATATTGTTCGCAAAATTCTGTTGGCCAGAAATTACCGTAGCCATGCACTTCCATGCCGAAGGCTTTAGCGCGAATGATCACTTCTTGACCGATGCGACCGAGACCAATGACGCCGATTTTTTTCGACCACAGTTCATGACCCGTCAGACGCAGCCATTCGCCCTTGCGCGTGGCATCGACGCTGGGGACGAGATTTTTCACCAGCGCCAAGAGCAGGCAAAAGGTGTGCTCAGCGACGGTGGTATGATTGACTCCAGGGGTGAACATCACGGGAATCTTCATCTCCTTAGTGGTAGCGAGATCGATCTTATCGAGGCCGATGCCGTACTTGGAAATCACTTTCAGGCGTGGGCCGGATTTCTCCAACACGGCACGCGTGATGGCGTCATCGCCACAGAGAAAGGCATCGAATTCACCGGCCAGCTCCAGCATTTTTGCCTCACTGAGTGGGCCGCGCTCGCGCACGATTTCGAAACCTTGGGACTCGAGAAGCTCATGGTGAGGACCTGGAGTATCTTGAAAACTGCATGTAGTAAGTAAAACGCGTGTCGACATAAGTTGTATGACAGGTTATTGGGCTGTGGCGTTGGCTCCGTCAAGAAAATTGAGAAAAAATCGGCAGAAAAGGGCTAATTATGACGTAGGAAGTGAGCTTGGGGGAATATTTTTATCTGCAAGGTTGTGTTTTTGGAAAATTCGGCCAAATTTCTTGCGTCATTCTCTATCGCTATGAAAAAACTTACTACTTTTCTCCTTACCTTTGTTTTTGCCGCCTTAGCTCATGCCGCACCTCCCATCAAAATCGAAGTCACCGCGAACGATCAGATGCGGTTTAGCACCAAAAAGATCGAGGGCAAAGTCGGCGTGCCGATGGAAATCACGATCAAGCACATTGGCAAAATACCCAAAGCAAGCATGTCACACAACATGGTCATCCTCAAACCTGGTGCGATGCCGCCGATGATTTCGATGAAATGCGCCCAAGCCAAAGACAACAACTACATCGCTACCGATGCGGAGAGTAAGGCAGCCATCATCGCATACAGCCCACAACTCGGACCTGGAGAGTCTCACGTCATCAAATTCACCCCCAAAGAAGCTGGTAACTACAAATATTTCTGCTCATTCCCTGGTCACTTCAGCGAAATGCAAGGAGTGATTGTAGTGAAGTGAATCTAGAGACTGAAGACTTTCAGACATAAGATATAAGACTAGATCTACCAATCGACTGGTCGATTAGGACCAAGTCGGTTGTTTCCCATTGATGTAAAATGATGGCCCCAGAACGCATTGATTTCAAATTCTGTAAATTCTGAAAAATTCTGTAATCCTGTTTGAATCGGCTTGAACCAGTGCGCAACGATGATTCTACTTTGTGGCGTGCATCATAGCGACAACTTCGTAATTAATTGCCCTGCCAGCCTCTTTGTCATTTTCTCATTCCCTTTTCCTCAAAACTACGCTATCAACGCGCCCCGCTATGCAAACTACCGTAGGTCTCATTTCTCTAGGCTGTGCCAAAAATCTCATCGATTCCGAAGTGATGATCGGTCACCTCGCGCAGGCGGGAATGGCGCTCACGCCTGACGCAGAACTCGCCGATGTGATCATCATCAACACCTGCTCGTTCATCGACATGGCGAAAACTGAGTCGGTCAACGCGATTTTTGAGGCCGTAAAAGACCGTGCCGAAAACGAAGAGCGCTCGCGCCAAAAAATCATCGTCGCCGGTTGCTTGTCACAACGTTTTGCCAAAGACCTGCCTGGCATCATGCCGGAAGTGGATGCATTCATCGGACTTGACCAAATCACTAAAGTCGCGCCGATCATCGAAAATTTGTTAGGAAAAAACAACGCCGACGAAGTGCAGAAAACCGAGGGCCCTTCGGCTACCGAAGACCCGCGCGATTTCGTTACACTCAAGCCGCAATACATTCCTGATTACTCGACGCCGCGCATGCGTCTCACACCCGATCACTTTGCCTACGTGAAGATTGCTGAGGGCTGCAATCACACCTGCACCTTCTGCATCATCCCGCAAATCCGCGGCCGCCATCGCTCGCGCACCCAAGAATCGGTCGTCAACGAAGTCAAAGCTCTCGTCGCCTCGGGCGTCAAAGAAATCAACCTGATCTCGCAAGACACAACGTATTTCGGAATGGACCTCTGGGATGAATCGCGTCCGAAACCCAATTCTCCTGTCGACTCCACCAAAGGTCATTCCTTGGCCAGCTTACTGCGCGAACTCAATGAAATCCCCGGTGAATTCTGGATCCGCTTGCTTTACACTCATCCGGCTCACTGGAGTGATGAGCTGATCGAGACGATCGCCCAATGCGATAAGGTGGCAAAATATGTCGACATCCCGCTACAGCACATTTCCGATCGCATGTTGACTGCCATGAAACGCGTGACCTCTGGCGACTACATCCGTGATTTGCTGCGTCGCATGCGCAAAGGAATTCCGAATCTGGGCATTCGTACGACATTCATCGTAGGTTTCCCTGGCGAGACCGAAGAAGATTTCCAAGAGCTTCTCGACTTCATCGAAGAGTTCCGCTTTGAGCGTGCCGGCGTTTTTTCTTACTCGAAAGAAGAAGGTACCCGCGCGAACAAAATGGATGGCCACATTCACCATGCAACGAAAAAATCGCGTTGGAGTCGCTCGATGAAAGCGCTGCAACGCATCGCGAGCGAGGTCAATCAAGAGCAAGTCGGCAAGTCCGTGAAAGTCCTCATCGAGCAACCTGGCGTAGGCCGCACCGAGTGGGATGCACCCGAGATCGATGGCTCCGTTCATGTGCCCGAAGACATCCCGGTCGGCAGCTTTGCCACGGTGACGATCAAAGACTGGCGCGGCTACGATCTTGTGGCGGCACGATAACGTGGCGGAGGCGTCTCACCTCCCAGCCTAAATATATTACTGATTCGGCTAACAGGTCATTTGCAGAAAATCACGCAGCTCGCTTGCGGTTGATGTTTTCCGCGCTATGTTGATTTTCTTGAGGAAAGAAACGACAAAGAGAGTGGTGGTGGCAGAGTTGCTTGATGAACTGGCGGCTGATGATCCGCGCGCACTGAGCTCACGTCGAGATTTGCGCTTGATCAATTTTTTGATGGGAAATGAGGCGTGGATGCTGCGGCAAATCCATCGGCATCGCAAAATGTCTGAGCGTGGCATCGTTGAGCTCGGGGCAGGTGATGCTTCGTTCTCTCGGCGCATGCATCGACAAGTGCCGATGGCTCCGATTGCGGCTTACGATTTGTTACCGGAGCCGATTGGCTTGGACGAAGGGATTTTTTGGCATCAAGGAGATGTGACGGTAGAGAGGCCGATGCAGGATTTTGGTATCTTGGTAGCGAATTTGTTTTTGCACCATTTTCGTGATGAAGATCTCTCGTGGTTGCGGGCCTGGATGGCACGTGCTCAGGTAATGATTTTCAATGAACCACTGCGCTCCAATTTCGCGCATCGCTTGGGCAACTTGCTGCATCCATGGATCAATGACGTGACGCGACACGACATGCATGTGAGCATCGATGCAGGATTCCTTCGTAGTGAAATTCCAGCGCTGTTTGCGGACTGCGCACACGAGTGGGAGATTGTCGAGCAAGCCCATTGGAAAGGAGCGCTGCGCAGCGTGTGGATTCGCAAATGATCTCGCATGCAGTGAAGACGATTGACATCGCTGGCGGTGGTCTTGCTGGACTTTCGTTAGGAATTGCTTTACGAAAGCGTGGCGTACCAGTGCGTGTGCATGAGGCCATGAGTTATCCGAAACATCGGGTGTGTGGCGAATTCATTTCGGGGGTCACGCAGGAAACGCTCTCTTATTTGGGCATTGAACAATTGTTCGCTCAAACCTTGCTTCATCACGAGGCAACATGGTGCAATGCTGAAGGAATGCTGACGTCATTTCATTTGCCACAAGCTGCTTATGGCATTTCGCGCTATCGTCTCGATGAGCAGTTGTGCGGCTTATTGCGCAGCATGGGAGGTGAGGTGATGGAAGGATCACGCATCGGTGCCGAACATCGCTCTCGAGAAGGCACCGTGGGGGCTGTAGGTCGCAAGCCGACGACACAAGGCCAATGGCTTGGGCTGAAGATGCATGTGCGCGACATCGAGCTACGAACAAGTCTGGAAATGCATTTGGGCGATTGGGGCTATGTAGGCTTAGCGCAAGTAGAGGATGATTGGGTCAATGTATGCGGATTGTTTCGGATTCGACATGATGTGCGTGAACGTCCGCAAGATTTGTTAATCGAGTATCTGAGACGCTGTGGTTTGGTAGAGTTGGCGGAGAGACTGTCTTGTTCTCATCATCGCGAAGGATCGTATGCCGCCGTAGCGGGTTTTTCGTTAGGTCGACAACAACTGCAATCAGGTACTTGCTCGATCGGCGATGCCGAAAGCATCATTCCGCCCTTTACAGGTCATGGCATGAGCATGGCCCTGCAGTCTGCCGAATTGGCGGTCGAGTCGTTAGTCGCCTATGCACAAGGAATGACGGACTGGGCAACCTGCACGCAACACATGCGAGCATCACAACTGCGACACTTTCGCCGTCGTCTCGGTGTGGCGCAGAGCTTTCATTTTGCTTTGTTCGATCCGATGTGGCGTCGCCCGGTGGAAATTCTCGCCAAGAACGATTTACTCCCTCTTCGTTTGTTGTTTTCTCTTACTCGATAAATGTTTATGTATCTGCAATCAATCGCATCAGCTAACCCGATCCATTCAATCAGTCAGCCTGATTGTCATTCCATCATCCGCGCGAGTGAGTGGCATGAGGCACTTTCAACGCGATCAAAGTTGTTGCTAGAAAAAGTGATGTTAGGTGGCTCAGGCATCGATCATCGGCAGTATGCGATGGATGACATCACGAAATTGTTTGGAGCTGACGCGCAAGAGTTGAATGAGTATTTTGAGCGTGAGTCCAGTGACATAGCTACGGTTGCACTGGAGAAAGCACTCGAAAAAGCGGGGCTAACGGCTCGTGAGCTCGATGCCGTTTTTTTATGCACCTGCACGGGCTATTTGTGCCCGGGAGTGACCTCGCATGTAGCAGAAAAAGCAGGTTTACGCGATGATGTGTATTTGTGTGATCTCGTAGGACTTGGCTGCGGCGCGGCGATTCCGACGATGCGTGCGGCGCAGGGATTTTGCTCTCAGCACCCCGAGGCGAAGGTGGCGGTGATTGCAGTAGAGATTTGTTCAGCTGCCTTTTTCGTCAACGAAGATCCGGGCGTGTTGATCAGCTTATGTTTGTTTGGCGATGGTGCTTCTGCATCAATCTGGAGCGGCGTAGGAAGTGAAGATCAATGGAAGGCAGACCATTTCACAACCACTCATCGTCCTGAGCATCGCGAGAAAATTCGCTTTAAAAACGAAGGGGGGAAATTGAAAAATCAATTGCACCGAAGTGTGCCACAACATGCCGCCGAGGCTGTGGCAGAGCTCTATGCACGGCGCAGTGGCGATCCGAATCAGGCGCTCACTCATTCAGGCGGGCGCGACGTGATCGATGCTCTTGAACAGGTATTGCCCTTTCGTTTGAATGAAACACGTGATGTATTAGCCCTCCATGGAAACATGAGTAGCCCGTCCGTCCTCTTTTCGTTAGAAAATCGTCTCGCGCTGGGTGGCGATGACACACACTACTGGCTCACTGCCTTTGGTGCGGGATTTGCTGCACATGCCTGCGAATTGAAGCGAGGCGCACCGAAGCCGTGATCAGAATCAATCGTTCAATCGGAATTGTGATGCAGAAACTTTACAAACTCAGTCACTTTTTCTCATTATGCCAGCTTCCCGCTTTGACAAGTGGGCTTGGCACGCGCATACTAGGTCCGCACTACCATGGCTACTCCTAAATTATTCATCCCAGGTCCTATTGATGTTTCACCCGCTACTTATGCGGCCATGTCCCGCACCATGATTGGCCATCGCGGCTCTGAGTTCGAGGCTCTCTACGCTTCCACACAGCCCGGTTTGCAACAACTTGCTGGCACCAAACGCCCCGTGTATCTCTCCACATCTTCCGCTTGGGGCGTCATGGAAGCTGCCTTGCGCAATCTTACCCAGAAAAAAGTTCTCACGCTCTGCAACGGAGCTTTTTCCGACAAATGGTTCGATGTCGCGAAAAAATGCGGCAAAGAAGTCGAAAAGCTGCAATTTGAATGGGGCCAAGCGATCGATCCAGGTCAACTGCGCACCAAACTGGCCGAAGGTGGATTCGACACAGTTACTTTCATTCACAACGAAACCTCCACTGGCGTCATGAGCGACCTCAAGCGCATTGCCGAAGTGGTGAAATCGTTCCCCGATGTGTTGCTCATCGTTGACACCGTTTCCTCGTTCTCTGCTGTGCCGATGGCGATGGATGAACTCGGCATCGATGTCCTGCTCGCCGGTGTGCAAAAAGCCATGGCCCTGCCTCCAGGCCTTGCCGTGTTTGCCATTTCCGAAGCGGCCCTTGAGCGCGCCAAGTCCACCAAAGACCGCGGCTACTACTTTGACTTCGTCGAATTCGAGAAAAACGCGCTCGCCAATAACACACCGTCAACGCCAGCCATTTCCTTGATTTTCGGACTCCAATACATCCTCGAAACCATCGCGGCCGAGGGCATGGAAAACCGTTTTGCTCGTCACCTGAGCAACAACAAAATGATTCACGACTGGGCCGCTCGCCACAAATTCCAACACTTCGCGCCCGAAGGATTCCGCTCCGTTTCCCTGAGCTGCTTCCACACGCCCGAAGGCTTCGATCAATCGAACTTCATCAAGACGCTCAAGAACAAGCACAACTTCATGATCAACGGCGGCTACGGCAAGATCAAAGGCATCACTTTCCGCATCTCCAACATGGGTAACGAAACCACCGAGACCATGCAGGAGCTGATCGATGCCATGGATGATGTGTTAGGCTAAACCATGATTGCTATATGCAAATCCATATCTCGATCGATGACCAGTTGCTCACCTTGTCCGATGGCGATGAGGTGATTCGCGAGTATCCCATTTCCTCTGGTGAAAAAGGTGTGGGATTCAAGAATGGCAGCTATCGCACACCCACGGGGCAATTTCGCATCTGCGAAAAAATCGGCTACGAGCAAGCTCTCGGCACGATTTTTCAAAAACGCGAACCCGTCGGACTGTGGGCACCAGGTGATTCGGTCGAGGGCGACTTGGTCACCTCGCGCATCCTCCGACTTGATGGCATGGATGCGCAAAACAAAAATACCTTAGAGCGCTGCATCTACATTCACGGCACCAACCATGAAGAACTGATCGGCATCCCCGCGAGCCATGGCTGCATTCGTTTATCGAACATCGATGTAATCGAACTCTTTGACCTCACGCCACTCGACGCCGAAGTATTCATCGAGGCACCCACCCGCAAGCGTGGCAAGATCGCGTTTTTTGATTGTGATTCTACCCTATCAAGCATCGAGGGAATCGATGAACTCGCCCGCGAACGTGGCGCGGAAATTTTCCAACAAATCGTCGATCTCACCAATGCTGGCATGAATGGCACCGTGCCCTTACACGAAGTCTTCCCGCGCCGCATGGACATCCTTAGGCCCGACAAAGCCACCTGCGATGCTGTGGCCCAACGCTACATCGACACCATCGTTCCCGGAGTGCGCGAAACGCTGCAAACCTTGCGCGATGAGGACTGGACGATTGTCATCATCAGCGGAGGTTTTGCTCCCTTGATCGAGCCTTTGGCAAAACTGTTAGGCATTTCCTTCATCGAAGCCGTGCCGCTGCATCACGATGAACTCGGCAACTACACCGGCTACGGTGCGGATTTTCCGACCACCCGCAACGGTGGCAAACCCGAAATCATCCGCGAGTGGAAACAAGCTATGCTGCCCAAAACCACCATCATGGTGGGCGATGGCATTTCCGATCTCGAAGCCGCGAGCGAAGTCGATCTCTTCATCGGCTTCGGAGGCGTGGTGGCACGCGATGCCGTAAAACAACGAGCCGAGCAATTCGTCGAATCGTTTTCAGAAATCGCGACCCTCGCGAAAAAAGCGGCGAAGAAGAAGTAGCTTCACCTTTGAAATAGCTGGCGCTTCAAATCCTAGCCCGCAAGCGCTGAACGACTCCGCGTGCCATTTCTGCTTGTGCTCGGAAATCCACAGTGATCCGCGGATCGTCCATCACCCGCTGCCAAAAAGCATCGGCCCACTCTGACGCTTGACGCCATTCATCGCGGTAGCCTGGCAGAGGTGGCGCGGGCGTGAAAGGTCGATTGAGGATTTCACCCTGACTGCCAGGAGCCCACAACATGGGCAACATATCGTATGATGGCGTCACGCACAAAGGCATGGCGTCATCGAGAAAAACCGCGAGATTCCCCGCGTGCATATCGCTGTTGCCGATCAGTTCACCGAAGGCATGAAGCGCACGAATCGTCGAACGCGATTCATCGTTGATCAACCCTCTACGCCACAGCATTTCTGCGCCGTCATTCCAATCGCGCGGCAATCCATCAAGTGCCGTAGTCAGCGATTCTAACGAAACTACACCACTGCGTCCACTAGCTCCATTACGGTCAAAACGTGGCACTTCCAAAAATCGGCGACCGCCCGCATCAAGCAACCGAGCGCCACCTGTTGCCAGTCCAGTTTGCGCGAGAACCTCGTGCGCATGAAATTCACAGGCTAACAAATCGGCCCAACGCCGCCCCGTATCCTGCTCGATCGGCGCACTGAATTTTACCAACACCGCATGCAAACCACCATCGCAGTGCTGCACATGCGCGAGAAATTTCGACTGATCCCCGCCTGCCGATGATCCTGGCGCATTCATCGCAATCTCCATGGCCGATTGAGGATAACGCAAATACCGATCCTCCTCACGGATCACACGCTCAGGTGATAATTCCGCTGCGCCCGCCAAGGCATGGCGCAATGTTGACTCGCCCACCACCAAATTTCCCGGCAAATCATCGCCTGCCATGTCCAAATAGACTAACACATCCTCGTCACGCCAGTGCCGCAAATCCTCGGGCAAGGCCAGCATCCGAGCGATCCGCGCAGCGATGAGCCGGCCCAAAAATCCTTGCGGTCGTGCCTCGGCGAGAAAAAACGGAAAGCCGCTCCACAAGCCATTATTCTCCTGAAAAAAATGCGCCCACGCTGGCTCTTCCGCCGCCCAGTTGATGCGCCATCCACGCTCATGCACTGCTTCCAATTCTGCCCACTGACTGGCTTGACCCGTTTCATCTATCCGATAAATCGGCCAACGATTGCCAACGTTGCGGACAGCCCGACGTAATAAATATCGCGTGCTTCGCGTAGCTCCCATCGTCAACAACTCATCGCCCAATTCAGGCAAAGCGCGGACGATGGTGGTGCGATTCACTCGTAGCAGTGATGCAAGCTCGGTAGCCGACACAGGATCGCGTGCGCGCAGCAATTGCGCACGAATGTCGCGATACAAGGTAGTCGTTCTAGCCATAATCCGCACGAATTATGCATCATAAATTGACGCTGTCAATTATCAAAAAAACAACGAATTCAATAGTTATTTTGATTTATTGAAAAATAATCAATCAAATAACGCATCGTAATTCCATCGAAACAATCACTTCGCCAATGGGGCGGTTTGTTCGGGGGTAACGAGCCCTGGAGGGAGCTCCATGATCTGGATGTTGCGGAAGTGAATCTCTGCACCCTCGGCTTCAAGGTTGAGATATCCTTTGCGCTGCGTCGCCTGACTCACGCCATTGACGACCTTTCCATTCACCGAAAGCTTGATCACGCCATCGATGCACGTGACGAGGTAGGTGTTCCATTGATTGCGTGGCAGGCAGCGATTTTCAATCGACATGCTGCGCTCGCCACGAGCATTATCAGGCTTGGTGGTCATGCCCAGAGTACCCCAGACCTCGCCGTGCACATAGGCAATCGGTGCCGGATTGCCATCTTTGTCACGATGTTGATTCGGCCAATCCAACTCTAACATCTGCACTTCTACGCCCTTCGGCAATGGACTTCCGGGTGCGGGAAATGGATCGCTCCAAACAAACACACCTGAGTTGCCTCCAGCTTCCTTGTGCATCCACTCGATGTGCAGGATAAAATTTTCATACTGCTTCTCCGAGCGCATCACGCCGATTGGTTTGCCCGTGCAGACCAGAATCCCGTCTTTTACGGAGAAGGTATCGGGAGCTGTGTTCACGTTGACCCAACCAGTGAGGTCGCGACCATTGAACAAAGAAACCCACTGCGGTAAGGCGGAGGGTTTCGTGGCATCCTGAGCCGAGACAATTGAAGCCAAGGCGAGCAAAGAAATGAAAAATGAGCGGGAAAATGCGGCGATCATGAAATCCCCTACGCGCCCAGCTAGGCAGGAATTTCAATAATCGCCACAAAGCGCCATAAGAAAATCAATACAGCTCCGCAAGATAGCGCAGCAAGTCACTTGTGGTTACCATGCCAACCAGCTTGCCGTCCTCAACGACTGGTAAGCAATGGAATTGCCCTTTGCAGAGAATTTCTGCGGCCGCGTGAACGGTGGTTTGCGGCACGACAGTGATTGGATCGCCCGACATCACTTGCTCCAGGGTAAAGGTATGATCCAAAGTGGCATCGACCGCGCGGTCGTCTGCACCAAAGGCATCGCCAAAGCTGACGCGCAATAGGTCACTCCAGGAAATGATGCCGAGTAGTTCATCACCACTGACAACAGGAAGGTGATGCACACCTGTTTCCACCATCGTTTTGCGGGCTTGCGAGACGGTTTCACCGTGATGAATGGTGACAAGTTCTGTGGACATCAATTTGCGAATAGGTTCGTTCTTTCTCATAACGATAACAAGATAGCATCGCGACTCAGCGCATGCTCTGCTTGGCTTGCTCGATATCGCGCATCTTTTAGCAATCTGATTCATCCGACCAAAAATCATCTTGCCAAGAAACAGAGTGGAAAAGCTGAAAAAACGTGGCATGCTCCGTGCGTGAGCTCATTTCATCCACCGCGCGAGCATTTTCCGATCTTGCACCAGCAAGTCAACGGGAGTGCTTTGATCTATCTCGACAACGCTGCTACCACGCAAAAACCCTTGGCCGTGCTTGATGCATCACGCCAATACTACGAGACGATTAATGCCAACATTCATCGTGGAGCGCACAAGCTCGCCCGTGCGGCGACAGAGCGCCATGAGCACGCGCGTCAGACCGTAGCACGGCACATCGGTTGCCGCGATGCCGCGGAAATCATCTTCACCTCCGGAGCTACGGATTCGATCAATCTCGCGGCATTCACTCTTGGCGCCACCTTGCAAGCTGGTGATGAAATTTTGATCACTACACTGGAGCACCACTCGAACATCGTGCCATGGCAAATGGCCTGCGAGCGCAGTGGAGCAATCTTGCGCGTGATTCCCTGTGATGAAACTGGTGTGCTCGACCAGCAAGCATTTCACGCGCTGCTCAACGAGCGCACCAAGGTGCTCGCCATGGGCTGGATCTCCAATGCCTTCGGCACGGTGCATCCCGTGAAAGAAATGATCGCAGCGGCAAAAAAATTCGATTGCACCGTGTTGATCGATGCCGCCCAAGCAGTACCGCATCTCGACATCGATGTCAGCAATCTCGGCTGCGATCTGCTAGTCTTTTCAGGACACAAAGTGTATGCACCCACCGGTATTGGCGTGCTTTGGGGCCGACGTGATGTGTTAGAAAAACTCCCACCTTATCGTGGTGGTGGCGAGATGATCAAAGAGGTCAGCTTTGAGCACACGACCTACAATGACATACCGTTCAAATACGAAGCAGGCACACCGAACATCGAAGGAGCCATCGCGCTCGCAGCAGCTCTCGACTATGTAGATGAAATCGGTAAAGCTGTCATCCAAGAGCATGAGACATCACTGATCCGCGCTGCTGAACAAGAGCTTCTGACAATCGATGGCATCCGCCTTTTCGGTCCGCCCGATCGCTGTGGCGCATTGTCATTTGCTGTAGAAAATGTACATGCCTATGACCTAGGCACCTTTCTCGATCAAATGGGTGTCGCTGTGCGCACAGGACATCACTGCTGCCAACCGCTAATGGCGCGTTTCGGGATTTCAGGCACGACCCGGGCCTCGTTTGCACTCTACAACACACTGGATGAGGTAAGGGCATTTGGCGAAGCAACACGCCGCGCTGTGAGAATGCTGCGTTAATCATACTAGGAAAAAATTGAACCACTGATTCCACAGGCATTTCGCTGATTATGAAAAAGCCATGAGTTAACGATCCGTTTTGGAATTCGGATTGCATGGCAAAATCCGTCAGACCTAGCCGATCTACACTCTCAAAAAATCTGCGTAATCTGCGGTTCCGTAGTTAACTCAGTTCTAACACAACCTTTTCAGAAATCAGCCGCCTTAAGTGTGTCAGCGGTTAGCTTGCACGAAGGCTCAACGAGACTTCGGATTTCAAGGTTGAATCCGTAGTTGATTAGCGACGCTCAAGCATGCCACCGAACTGGGCACTACCTTCACCGGGCATCGGACGATTCCATGGCATCTTACTTGCGCTGGATTGAGGAGGCACGGCTTTTCGCTCTTTTTCTTGAGTGACACAAGAAGTGATGGAAATAAAAGGCAAAACTAGAAGAGCGGTAGCGAGAAGCAATTTCATAAGCGTGGATCTATGATACAAAAAAACCTCCCGGACGCAAGTCCGAGAGGTGAAAATTTTTGGTCTTCTGAAAAACTAGATATTAACGCGCGGCAGGCACGGCCAGAATCACACGGTCACCCGGTTGGATAGAAGTGCCAGGAGCGAGGCTCGATGCTTCGATCTCGGCAATCGTTTGTGATGGCTCGATGGAAGTTGGATTGATACGACCGATCAAAACACCATCGCGCTTGACGAGCAATTTAGTTTGGGGTGTAAAGCCTACATTGCTACCGGCACCGATGACCACAAAGCCCCAGTCTGCCTCGACAGCTGTGATGACAGCTTCCTTAGCATTGCTACGAATTTTTTCGTCGCGCTTGGCTTTACGAGCAGAAAGGTCAGCGATATTCTCCTTGTTTTTAGCGACATCTTTGGTGGCAGAAGCAACCAAGGTTTCAAGCTCTTCAAGCTTCTTGGTTTGATCTTTTTTGTTTTGCTCAATCTCAGCAATTTTCTCACCGATGTTTTCAGCAGTTACACCAGGAAGAATTTTTTCTGCTTCAGTGATCAAATCCTGTTGCTGCTTCATTTCAGCAGCTTGTTCTTCGAGCAAAGCCTCGCTCTCAGCAAGTTGACGTTGCATGGTTTTTTCCGTAGATTTGGCAGCATCGAGCGCTGCTTCTTTTTCGGAGAAGTCTGTTTTGGCTTGAGCCAGACCATCTTGCTCAGTAGCAAGCTCACCTTGAGCAGCTTTGATATTATCACCAAGTTTTTTGTTGTCGGCCTTAGCGGCTTCCCACTGGGAGATTTGCTCCTGATGCTTCACGTTGGCTTGTTGGGCAAAATAAATGCCGCCGCCGCAAAGGGCGATCACGAGGATGTTAAGAATTGCTTTCATGTTTGATAGAGAAATGGTTTTTGTTAGTGAAAGAGCGCTTATTGAAATGGATCAGCTTCAGCAGCTGGGGCCGCATCTTCTTCGGCAGCAGGTGCTGCTTCCTCAGCAGCGGCTTCATCAGCGGCAGGCTCAGCATCTTCAGCTGTTGCAGCGTCGACCTCTACAGGAGCGGGAGCGACAGTGGCAGCGGGCTTGGGATCCGCTTTTTTGGCCAGGGCAGGGCGAATTTCATCACCTACAATCAGCACGGTGTCAGCCTGAACCGAGCCAGGAACGATTTCCGCAGCGGCAGTGCCTGCTTCAACTGTTTTGACAAGGAGTGTCGCCACGACTGAACCATCACGCACAACTTCGAGAGTGGAACCACCGACGACTCCAGCATTGTTACCAACAGGCAACGTTACAAAGCCGTAGGTATCAAAGATCGAGCTGATTTTAGTGGCAAGCTTAGGATTGGAAACGTTCGCATTGCGCCATTCGTTTTCTTCCTCGTAGGACTTAACGATCGCGGCAGTGCGAGTTTTTTCCGCAATCATATTATTGAGTTTGGAAGTGGAGACATCGATGTTGGATTGAAGCTCTACGAGTTCATCGTTCATGCGCTTCATTTTACCTGCAAGCTCTTTCAAGTCACCCATCTCCTTAAGCTGCTCCTTCAGAGCATCCAAAGCAACTTTCTGTTCGCTGACTTGTGTTTCTTTGGCCGCGATATCTTTTTTCAGCGCGTCAATTTTTGCTTGCTGAGCCACAACTTCTTCACCTTTGGCCTTGGCGAGTTCAATTTGCTCTTCTTTCTGAGTTTTGGTTTCGTCACGCTCTTCGAGTGTACTTTTCAGTTTAGGACGAAGCGTGTTGTCGCGAGTGTTCTCTTCCTTCTGACGGTCCGCGATTTTTTCCTTATACGCGCCCCAGTTTGAATATCCGAGAAATGCGGATACGGCGAGCACAAGTGCTGTTAGGATTCCAAGAGTAGTCTGCATAGGGTATTTTACTTAGATGTGATTGCTGAGATGTGAATCGGTGATCTGCGGGCGAGACTAAGTGGAATTCAGGGGGGAGCGCAACAGGAAAATTGTAAAATTGCATCACGACTTTACAAAGCAATCACAAAAGGCCATCAATTCCGCAGATGAAGTCCATTTTGCGCGTATTTTCCTACCTGAAACAGTATCCTTTTCACGCATTTGCCCAGCTCGGATGCGCGATTGGTATGACACTAGCGACCTTTGTTTTCCCAAATGCGACGCGTCATGTCATCGATAACATCATCCCCCACCCCGAACGGCACACAGAATTCGGCTTCTGGATCGCACTAGCCTTCGTGGGTTTCTTGCTGAAAGACGGCCTGAATAGCTTGCGGATCATGGTGAACAATACCTTCGAGCAAAAAGTGATTTTTGACATTCGCTCGGATCTTTATGAAAAAATCCAACGCCTCCCGCTGCGGTGGTTTGATACGAAACGCACAGGCGATGTGATGACACGAGTGGTAGAAGATGTCACCAACATGGAGCGAGTGCTAATTGACGGAATCGAGCAAGGCTTGGTTGCGCTCTTGCAGGTTCTTGGCGTGGGCGTGTTTTTGTTTATCTTGAATCCGACGGTAGCACTATGGGCGACGCTGCCGGTGCCATTTCTCGCGGTGGGTGCGTGGTTTTACTCCACCAAAGGTCGTGACCGCTATAAAAACCAACGCGATGCCTCATCGGATCTGAATGCCTTGCTGCACGACAACATTTCCGGCATCCGCCAAATCAAAGCCTATGCTGCCGAGAGAGAAGAGCTTGCTCGATTCAACCGTTTCTCCGATATTCTGCGCAAAGCCAACTTGCGGATGATGAAGTGGTGGGCACTGTATTCGCCCGGGATGTCATTACTGCGGATGACAGGCTATGTGCTGGTGCTGGCTTTCGGTGGTCGTGCGGTGATGGATGGAACACTTTCGTTAGGTTCGTTTACCGGCTTCCTGCTTTTCCTGTCGCTATTCTATGAACCAATTGATCGACTCAACTCGCTCAATCAAATGATTCTCTCGGGTCGTGCAGCAGCTGATCGGGTCTTTGAGATCATGGACACCGACGATGAAGTCAACGCTAACCACGGAGCAGAGCTGCCTGCGGATCTGCGTGGCCATGTTCGCTTTGAGAATGTGAGTTTCTCTTATCAGAATCAGCCTACGCTCGTAAATGTCACCCTCGAGGCCAAGCCTGGGCAGACCGTAGCTCTCGTCGGACCAACGGGTGCTGGCAAGACCACCATTCTCTCGCTGCTCGCGCGATTTTACGAAACCACCAGTGGACGCATTACGATGGATGACATTGAGCTCTCATCTCTATCGAAAGCATCGCTACGAGATCGCATGGGCTACGTAACGCAGGAAGCTTTCCTGTTTAATGGCACTGTGCGCGAGAATCTGCAATTGGCCAAACGGCATGCCAGCGATGAGGAAATGTGGAATGCGTTAGAAGCTGCACATGCTGCGCCTTTTGTAAAGGAATTGCCGCAACTGCTCGACACCAATGTCGGCGAGCGCGGCGTGAAATTGTCCGGAGGAGAAAAGCAACGCCTCTCGATCGCGCGCTCGCTGCTCAAGAATGCGCCGATTCTTTTGCTCGACGAGGCCACGGCCTCCGTGGACTCGGAGACCGAGCGTTTGATCCAATCCGCGCTGGATCATTTGATGAAAAACCGCACTTCATTTGTGATTGCCCACCGCTTATCAACGATCCAAAACGCTGATGTCATCTATGTGTTGGATGGTGGAAAAGTCATCGAGCAAGGAACTCACAACGAGCTACTTACTCGGAATGGCAAATACGCAGAGCTTTGCAAAAAATCCTTTTTGCCAGAAAAGGAATAATCAAGGTGCCGTGCGAATGCGGAAGAATTGACGCGATGCAGTCGAGGTAGAAAAGGTCAGCGAAGTCGTCGTATTGGTAGCGGATATGACGGCTCCGACGTCATTCCACGCGCTTAAATTTTCCGATTTCTGCAGTTGATAGCTCACGCCGTTGACGCTTTGCCAAGTGATGGTTGCCTGCGTGCCTGCGGTGTTGCGGGAAAAGTTGAGAATTTTCAGAACCGAAGTAGCATTACTAGGATCGGTTTGCGCGGCGAATTCTTGTTCGTTCGTTAGGCCATCGCCATCAGGATCGGCTGATGCTAAGTTGTTCGTTAGTTGGGGGAAGCCACTGACCCACAATTGGTAGGGACTCACTACTTGCAACGATACGGGTTGGGACGTGCTTGTCAGGTGAATGCTATCAACGGCTACCGCAGTGTAGATGGGATTGGGCTGCGACGGATTTTGCACAAAGGTAAAAGGAGCGCTTGAATCTGTGGCAACTACTACTCCATTGAGTTTCAGATCGACATGATCGATATTTCCTGTGGCATTTATAGAGATATTCACGGGTTGATTTTGCAATACAATCTGTTGATTGGCTGGGCTGGCGATATTGACTTGGGGAGCTACCAGACTGCTTCCGTAAATTTGCAATTCTGCTGATTGCAATATACCCGTGGTTCCCGCATCGAGGTCCGCCACACGCAATGTCCATGTGCCCTGCGATAACTCGCCCCAATGCCTCACTGAGCTAAAGGTCCAATTTGAAAAATGATTCTCACTATCATCTGGGCGCATTTCAGCGAGTTTGCTAGCCATGCCGGAAGGTGAAATCAAGGTCACTGCGATATCACCACGGTAGTTGTGCGTAATATTTACTTTCACCGTGACTTGCTCAACACGTATATTGTTCGGAACAACGAAACTACGAGTAACGCCCAATGCATTGCCATCAGGTATATTAGCGCCCAACCCAGTTTGAGAGGATACAATCGGAGTTACGCGCGCAGGGCGATTGACCCAACTCGCCGCGAGATTGACTGCTGCCGTGGCATCGATTAAGCCAGCTCCATAGTTGTGATTGAAATGATAGCCCGCACTATTCAGCGCCCATTCAGCTTCACTAGGGTTGATTTTTTTTGCTGAACGAATGAGAACTTCCTGCACATCACGCCAGCCGAGATTGGGATTTTTTTCTAACATCAACGCCACGATACCAGCCGCAGTAGGAGTCGCAGATGAGGTTCCGCCAAAATCAGTTGCGTAATCAGTGGTGCTATAGCCTAGGCTCCCCGTGCGATCGGTCGTGGTAATAGCGAGAGTATCCGATGCTCCATCAGACGGGGACACTACGACAAGATTGCTGCCACGCTCGCTGTATTCGGCACGGCGCATTTTGCTATCCAATGCACCGATGGCGATGGTGTATATCGAATTTGCGTATCCATCGAAATTCGAGTTGTCCACTTGCCCATTTGAGTATCCACCATTGCCGCCAGCCCAGAGAAAAATGGTTCCTCGATTGCTTCGTCCACTCGTCGTTGCGGTTTGCAATGCAGCCTTGGTCAGAGGACCTGGCTCCTCCATTGTGTAACCATCATCTGAAGGACCCCAGCTATTGCTTTTGATGTGAATGATGTCGTTACGATAGGCCATTGCCTCAGCCTCCATGGTATCAGTCGTGGAGCCAGAGATCAAACGCAGTCCGACAAGAGTTGCCTCGGGAGCAGTACCTGTCACGCCGATGCCGTTATTGCCACGCGCCGCCGCATTCCCTGCACATGATGTGCCATGAACATCGTCAAAAAGCGCGGGATTCGCATCATTGTCATTGCTATTCCAATCTTTATCATTTTCAGAATCTATATTAGCAACAAGATCAGGGTGATTTGTCTGCACGCCATCATCGACAATACCAATGCGTATCCCCGCACCACGCACGCCGCCCACTTCACCGAAGAGCCATGCATTTTCCACATTCACATCAGTATCAGCCACAGCACTCGCTTGATTTTGAAACTTCAAATGCCACTGGGATGCCAGCAAAGGATCATTGGGCAGAGAGCGCTTGCTTTGTTTCTTCGCAAGCTGAATTTCCACCAAGGGGTAGTCACTGGTTAGAGCGAGACGTTGCGAGATTTCCAAAGCTTGCACAGGATCGGCTGCAGAAAAAATGGCGAACCCAGGAGCGTAAGATGGTTCCGCTTTCAATACCAGTCCGCTTTGCTTTACGACTTGCTGAGCTGTGGTGCTTGGCGGAAGCTGAATGGTGATCTCGGTCGTGACCAAACAGCGCGCGGCACCATGATCGCCTAAGCCTTCTGGCATGAGAATCGGATACCATTTTCTGCCCTTGGCAAGTTGCTGACTACGCGCAGCAAGAGAACTACGCGAAGCAGGTGGATTAAGGGATATGTCAGATTCTCTCCCGTCGACATCAGCGACAACAATCTGATCCAAAGACATGCGATATCGAATTCCAGCGATATCAAAGATTGGCTGATGTTCATCCGCAATTACTCCCGTAATCGCCAAGCGGCTAGTGGCCTCTTTTACACCCTCGCCAAGATGGAGACCAGGGTCGCCCGAGGAAACACAATTAACAAATACCAGCAGAGCACAAGCTGCCAGCACTAACGAGAATATGATCCAACGCACTGGAGAGAATTTCATAAGTAAAAGTTTCCGCACACATGACATCTCATTTTTGCAATCATTGCAATCTCATTGAACGTCGGCTTTTTATCGTCTTCCGGCGTGCCAAAGAGACCTCCGACACGGAATAGCTGGCCGCAGCAGGGTAGATCAAATGAAATTGCGCGCATTCATTGATCCAGACGTAATCAATAAGTCGATTCCTGTGCTCCGATTATCAATACGAATACAAACATCGCAAAAACATGAAATTCTTAACGGCAGAGGAGCGAAAAATCACTTCTTCGGTGGAGGCGACACATAACTGCGCGGGTCATCGGGCCATGCATGTTTGGGGTATCGTCCAGCGATGTCTTTTTTCATTTGCGTGTATCCACTGGCCCAGAAGCTTTGGAGATCTTTGGTCATCTGCCAAGGGCGTTGGTTCGGCGCGCAAATGTGTACCAAGAGAGATTGCTTACCGCCACAAATGCGCGGTGTTTCCCAGATGCCAAAAAGATGCTGAACACGCACGGCAATGAACGGATCGCCCTCGGCGGGATAGGTGATTTTCGCTCTCCGATCATGTGCGAGTTTTACCCACTCCGGCGCATGTTTTTCTAACAATTGGTGCTGCTGGTAGTTCAGCCAATCATGCAAGACGGGCCAGACTTTCGCTTCTTTGATTTCTTTATACGACACACTACCGTGGCAGATTTGCGCAATCGCAGCCACTCGGTCTTCGTGCGACCATCCAGGCAGTCCAAGCTCGGGCATCACCCGCGCGATCAAGTTCAAGCGAGCGGTCCATTGCTCGACACTCTCGTCCCAATTTTTCAGTGTCAACTCGCCGGATAGCACACGCTCGGCGAGCATTTCGGCCGCCATGCTGAGATTGACACCTTGATCCTGCTCTTTGCACTCAAGACTGAGATCTCGAAACTTCGTCTCCTTGCGCGCAACAACCCGCTTGCGCATGTCATCGTAGGCCACGCCATCGGACATGACAATTTCATCGGGAAACAACTCGCGCAACCAATCGATGTCAATCGCTGTGGCGCGCCGCAAATGCACTGTGGTCTCTCGTCCTTCCACCTCGGTCATTTCCGTTGCGATGAATGCCTCGGCATTTTTGGCAATCGATTGATCATCCAACTTGCCACGACGATTCCCGCTGACACGACATGCCAACGTTCCGGCATTCAAGCGGATCGCCAATTGATCGCTAAATGCGGCGAGCATCGCATGACCAATCGCTGTCGCATTGCCAAAAAAATCTAACGAAGTCACCGGCCACGAAAGCTTTTTCGCGAGAGCGAGCAAGCGCTCATAACCCTGCGCCAGTTCACGTGCAGCTCGCGCCGAGATCCCCGCCAAGCCACAGGCTTTCGGATCAAAGTTAAGATTTTGAGCCGATTGCAGCGCGTAGAATTCCGCCGCAAAATCCGTTCCCACTCCTGGAAAATGAAAATCTTTACGGGAGACATTGCCCTTGCCAGTGAAGATCATCTCGCCCTGCACCGCAGCGGCGATGAAACATGCTTCCGCCACGCAACCTTGCTCCAAACCAGCCAACATCAGGCGCGAAAAACGCGGTGGCACGGGCATGCGCGCCATCAGTCGTCCATGCTCGGTAAGATTACCATTGGCATCGGTCGCATCCAATTGCTCTAACAAAAGCAAGGCGCGTTGTAGCGATGGTTCCAAAGGCGCGTCCAACCAACGAAAATTACTTAGATCATCAACACCTGCTGCTTTCAGCAACAGCATGGTTTCCGCGAGATCGACACGATGGATCTCAGGAGCATCAAAAGCCACGCGGTGGGCATGACCATTTTCGCTCCACAAGCGATAGCATTGCCCGGGCGATGTTCGTCCTGCGCGACCTGCACGTTGCTCAGCGGAGGCACGGGAAATTTTGTGAATGTGTAAGGTGTCGAGTCCACGTCGAGCATCAAACGAAGAAATTCTCGCAAGGCCAGAATCGATCACGGTGCGCACGCCAGCAATCGTCAGCGATGTCTCGGCGACGTTTGTAGAGACAATGATTTTCGGTCGCTCCGAGGGCGCGATGGCCAATTCTTGCGCCCGTGGATTCAGACTACTATACAACGGAAAAACATCCCAACCTCGGGTGAACGAGGCATTTTCTAACAGCTCGCAGGTTTTGCGAATTTCATAGGTTCCAGGAAGAAAAACTAACACATTGCCGACATCGGCGGAAGCCATCGCCTCCTTTGCCACGGCAGCGATACGCTCCCAGACGGGGGTTTCGCGCTGCGAAAATCCACTGCGCACGGGGATACCAGTCCGCTCAGGACGATAGTGTACCTGCACGGGATAGGTGCGACCACCTGTCGCTAACGAAACTGTTTTCTCGCCAAGATAATCAGCCAAGCCTGCGGTCTCCAACGTAGCGCTCATCACCACCACACGCAAATCCTTGCGGGTGCTATCTTGCATATTCAGACAGCGTGCCAATGCCACATCCACGGCGAGGCGTCGTTCATGAAACTCATCGAAAATCACGGTGCTCACACCGCGCAAGTCTGGGTCATCCTGAATCCAGCGCTGAAACACACCATCGGTGAGATAGATGATGCGCGTATTTTTTCCGTAACGCGTATCGAAGCGCACCGCATAACCCACGTGCTGCCCGACCTCACTGCCGCACTGCTTGGCCACCCAAGTTGCCAACAATCGCGCCGCCATCCGCCTTGGCTCAATCACCAAGGTGATCTGCTCCGCGCCAGCGGGCGTGAGAAAAGG
>Ga0208597_1000158_pt1 | contig 25225 bp, 41 predicted proteins | sample LakMenEpi05May12_FD_150673 | JGI IMG/M metagenome (GOLD analysis project Ga0208597, IMG submission 150673) | Freshwater microbial communities from Lake Mendota, WI - 05MAY2012 deep hole epilimnion (SPAdes) | ecosystem: Environmental > Aquatic > Freshwater > Lake > Epilimnion/Euphotic zone ...
CCTGTGTAAATGTGTTTGACACTACAATACGCGACTGATTTAAAACTGTCATACCTTTTTCAACACCTTCTTGACACCATTGATGCGCGTCTTTTAATCTAGTAATATCAAATTGATATTTATCATCTTTCATAAAATACATATCCGCTTCAAAATGAATACCACTTATTGATTTTGCCAATGTTGACTTACCACTTCCCGGTAATCCTCTTAATAGAAATAATTCTTTAGTTGCCCCTTTAGTTGTTTCAATATCCGTTATGGCCTCCGATAAGTGATTATTTATGTTTCTCATAATGTTATTTACCTTTAAATAATTCTTTCATTAATTTAGTGGTCATTTCATTTAAATCTTCAGGAGAGTTTGGAATATTACCCCAAGTTGGATTCATTTGAGATGGGAATTGTTTAAATTTATTTTTATACTCCTTCACTAAATAAATGGCTAATATAAGAAAAGAAATTAAAATAAGACAAAGGACGGTTAAAATTACATTTAAGTATATCATAGTTTTTTTTTAGAATAATATTAAATAATGATTAATAAGTCAAATATGGTTATTTAGGTATTTATAAAATATGAAATATATCATTACAGAATCACAATACAAATTACTAAACGAAGACTTAGGGGTTTCCCGTGCGTCTATCCCATTTACAAATCTAATTTACGACTTTGTTAGTGGAAAAGTTAAAAGTTTATTTAATTCAGATAAAAAAATAGAGGAAACACTTAAAATATCTCTAAAAGACATTTTCCCAATTTATAAATCTAATTTGGAAGATTTTATTGAACTACCCATTGAAGAGATTATAATTAAATTTTCTTTTGAAAGATTGGATGAGAATCCAATACCTGAAGGATTCCAAGTTTTAGCTTATGCTGATATGATTGATAATGGTTCTTATATAAAAGAACCTAGCAAATATTTACCAAAAAGTTTTTCGGATGAGATTCATATGTCATTGGTTGCAGGTTTTGAGTTTCAATTTATAATCAATAAAGATTTTGAAGATATTGACGAGATGTTGTATGATTTTAGGGATGCGGTATTACATGAATTTAATCATATGTATGAGTATTACAACAGAGCTTTAAAAGGTGAAAAAGGGTTAGATACTACATTATCATTTATGAAAAAACCTTTTGAGATGATTGATACTGGAATAAATAAAGAAGTTCTTTCTGTGTGGAAACAATTTTTATCTTTATTATATATGTCTGAACCTTACGAAGTAAGAGCGATGTCTCAAGAAGCTTATAGTAAAAGATTAAGAATGCCGTTTGAACAATTCAAAACTACAAAATATTGGCAATATTGCCAAGGGATGATTAACTTTGATGCTAACGATTATTATGAATACATCTTAGAACTTATTGAGGATTTACCTCAAGAAGAACAAAACACCCTTTTAGAAACTCTTCACACGTATTTTATTGCTTACTATGAATTTAGTAAAAAGACGGGTTACAACAATCCCTTGAATAAAAAAATAATGAACACCAAAAATATCTTGGATTTAATGAAATATTTCCAACCAACAATAAATAAGATGGGTGAAAAATTAAGAAGAAATTTCATTAGATTATATTCGTTAAATCCTGAATAGTATGGATGTCATTATCAGTGAAAAACAAAAAGAAAGAATAATATCCACAATTAAAGAAATAGTTGAAGATATTAAAGTCCCATTGGCGATAAAAGTTGAAGTTATATTTTCATCGACTGGTTCCATATATGTTTTAATTCCATTAAAAAATTATCTAATGAGTAAATCAAAAACAAAATATCAATTATTGATTCGTGATAAAATAAAAAATTATATTGGATTAGATGTTGAAGTTATAATGATGGAGAACACGGACATTGATTATTAATTGACAATATACAATACTTTTCATATATTTTCCAAAAAAATAACATATGACTAAAGTAAAATTTTCTACAGACAAAGGCGACATGATTGCCGAACTATACGATAATGAGACTCCAATTACCGTAAAAAACTTTAAAGACCTTATTGAAAAAAAATTCTATGATGGATTAAATTTCCATAGAGTTATCCCTAATTTTGTAATCCAAGGAGGATGCCCAAACGGAACCGGTAGTGGTGGTCCGGGATATAACATCCCTTGTGAGGTTACTTCATCAAACCAATTCCACGATAGAGGAGTATTATCTATGGCACATGCCGGAAGAAATACAGGTGGTTCACAATTCTTCATTTGTCATAGTAGACAAGGTACTCAACATTTAGATGGTAACCATACTTGTTTTGGACGAGTAACTGAAGGGTTAGAAATTGTCGATTCAATTCAACAAGGTGATAAAATCAACTCAATTACCATATTAAATTAAAAAAACCCCCGTATGGGGGTTTTGTTATATTTATATAATAAAACTATTTATAGATATGGGAAAAAAATATAAAGTTAGGTTAACTGAACAAGATTTAATTGATATGATTTCAAAACAAGTAACAGGTAAAAATGCTGCTGACATCATTAAAGATTATGTAGGTAAAATATTGAATCCTAAATCATCCACTTCTACAGATTCAACTGATAAAATTAAGGACAATCCGTCAATGTTAGGTGATAAAGAAAGTGATATAAAATCAATAACAACAACAGATGATGATTTCTATAAAGAAGTTTTATCATGTGTTGGTGCAAAACCTACTAAAGATAATATGTCATTTATGTATGCTTGGAGACAAGCGGAAGGTGGTAAGGCTACTAATAATCCATTTAACACTACACAAAAAATGGCTGGGGCAACAAATTATAATAGTGTTGGTGTAAAAAATTACCAAACACAGGGAGATGGTATTCAATCTACTTGTAAGACATTAAAAAATGGAAGATATAATGATATTATTGATGGTCTTAAAAATGATGTAGGTCTATTTGAGTTATCTAGAATGAAAGGACTTAAAACTTGGGGTACAGGTGATTTATTGGCCAAAGTTGCAGATGGTTATTTAAAAGGAAGTAGTCCAAAACCACCATATATCGCATAACATGAAAAAGGATAGTAAAAAAGTTGAAAAATTATTAGACGCTTTTTTTGCTCATAGTACTGTTCACCCACAACCAGTTCTTAATATCATAAAAGAAATGAGGTCAACTTATGATGGTGATTACCCTTATTTTGAATTGGTTTATGATGCCAGTAATTACAACAACGGAAATGAAATGGACACGTTAATTGAGTCTGTTACCGGATATACCGGATTAAGAGAAGGGCGTGACTATTGGTTAGGCGTGACTTGGCAATATTTAGAAGTTTAAAATGAAATACATAATAACGGAAAGTAAATTAAATCAAACGGTAAAAAACTATTTAAATAGTACTCTTGATGTTGAGAATATTAATTGGACTCATTTAACTGAGGATGGAGACGAACAAGACGCTATTGAATTTTATCTTGGTGATTATATGGATGATGAAACATTGTTCAGGTTATATGGTGAAGACTATTGGACCGGAGCTTCAGATTACCGAAAACCACTAAGTCCAATGTTGTATATTGAAGACCAAGGACTTCTTAACTCATTAGAAGGTTATTTTAATGATAATTGGAAAGAAGGGTTTAAAGAGTGGTTTGTCGAAACGTTTAAAATTCCCGTTAACACAATAGATTATTACTTATGATAGAGAACACACAAATAAAAGGACTTGAAAAATTACTTAATAGTGATGTTATCAAAAACATTTATCCTATTGTCGATAAAATCGAAGTTCACAATAGTAATAAACCTTTAGATGTCCTTGAGGATACTTTACATCTAAACATTTATTTGAATCAACCTATAGAATATGGTGATGTTTTTGGGAACATTCCCCAATTTGATGAACATTGGATGGTTGACCACCATGTAAGAAGATTATTACCTTATCTTGGTATCGATAACGATAAGACATTAATAAGGTTTAGTGTGTTCAATACAAATATGGATATGATTAAAACTAATGATTTTTAATATGGATTTTTTAAAATTTGCAATAGTTTGGATGGGTTCCAATTTAGCGGTTCCATTTTGGGTTGTTGGTCACGTACATTTAACTGTGAATGTTTATGAAGATATCCATGAAATAATCGCGTCATTTGGAATGAATATTTTGGTGTTGGTTGCTTTTTGGTTGGAATGGAAAAAACATAAAAAAGAAACAAAAGAGTAGTTACAATCTAAAAAAAAATAATACATTTAATAAAAAGACAAAAATATGGCGAATTTAACCCAAGACGAAAAAGCAAGATTGTATAATGATATGATAATGAGATATCAAAGAATGCAAGAAGAAGTAAGACAAATTAAGGCTGAAAATTTTGAGGTTTCAGATGCTGACCAACAAAAAATCAATTTAATCGAAGCTAAAATGAAAAGACTCTTTAATGATTCACAAAAATTATATTAATAAATAACCCCTCCGAAGAGGGGTTATTTTATTTTACATTAAATTTAAATCCGGTTAACTTCTCAATGACTTCAATTTTAACTAAATTATTTTCAATCCCATCTGGTTTATTTGTAGTGTTATCAAAAAGATATGAGTAGTATGTGTTACTTTTTTTAATGTAAACAACTTTCCAACATTGTTTAGGAACTGAGACTCTACCAATTCTCTTAATCTCACCAACATTCCCACACCAAACTTTAATACTGTCTTGTTCAGTTGCCAACTTACGAGTTAATGTTTCTAATGACTTCCAATCACCAGCATTTAACGAGTGATATTGTGCTGACATATTTGAAAAGTAAAAACATTCATCTTGAACTTGTGGTGTTTGACAAAGATTATCTGCCGCTGGCATCATATGACCTCGGTCGGTACCACTACCAACATAATCTTTTAATAAATCTGTTTCTTTTGGCAATTGAGGGTCCGGTTTAAAATTATCTTTTCGTTTGAGAGGAGTTTTACAAGTAACCATGGACTTTGTCGTCCACCACTCAACTAAGACCGGGTAATGTTTAGTTTTACTAAATACTGTCGTATAATTAGTGTGTTTGATTCTAATAGTATCTTGGCTAAATAATAGTGAAGACATTAGAATAAATCCTAAAGTTAAAATAATGTTTTTCATACAAATAAATACCTAATATGAATATTTCTCACAAACATAAAACAATTTGGTGGGCACCTGAAAGATGTGGCACTAAAGCGACCGCACATATTTTTAAACATTTCGATTTTGAGTTTATTCTTAACTACCCAAAATCAACTGTTGGGAATTCATATCAATCTCATCAGATAATATTACCACCTGAAAAATTTAATGATTACCAAGTTGTAAGTAGTATTAGGAACCCATATGACCGTATCTTAGGGATTTATTTAAAGTTTGTAAATGTTGGTGTATCTTCTGTTTATGATAAATATAATCATGACCAAACTGTTTTTACATTTTCAAATTTTATTGACGAATTATTTAAAATAAAAAAAATAATACCGAAATTAAACAATTATATTGGTCCTAGACAATCAGTTATTGAGAATTATATTTCAAAATATAATTTTGACACAACGATACCTAAAAATTATATTCGTATTGAAAATATTGTTGAGGATATGGGTAAAATTGATTTTATTAGTGGAAGTCCATTATGGTCTTCAGGTTATATTAAAAATTATTTAACAAAAAATGAATATATAACTACACATCCTTTTAAATTTAATTCCGTTTATACATTTAAAACCGCACAAAAAGTTTATGAATATCATAAACAATTTTTCCTAACTTTAGGGTATGACCCATTCTCTTTTACAACAGAAGAACTAACTAACGAAGAAAAAATGAGGTTTCTTCATGAAATAATATAATTATTGATATATTTATAGACATGGGAACTAAAAGATTTACAATTACGGAATCAGAAATTGATTCAATCAAGAAACTTTATATGATTGAACAATCTGAAGAAAAAGAAGATAGAAAATTCTGCCACGGTGGAAATGTTAAAACATTGGATGATATAATGGGTGACGATGAATCAGAAGATTATATTGATGGTGTTACAATTAGAAGAAATGGTGTTAACGGATTAGTTGATAAACTTGAATTATTGAAAACTCTTAGATTACACCCAAAAGTTTCGGATGGTGGAGAACATTTAGCGTCTGAAATTATGAATCATTTAAAGGGATTCAAACCTTACAACTATTTTGATGAAACAAAGAAAGAGTGTAATAAAGCTATGGATAAAATCATTGAACTTTATAAGGAGAATGAACATGGTGAAGAGTTAGTCAAAGACATCGAAAAGGTTTATATGATGAATCATGTATCTGCAAGAGCTAAAGAATTCCTGAAACACGGTATCTCAATGATTAAAGGTCAATAAGTTGAACTTTCAAAAAATATAATTTATAATTAGTGTTCCTATTAGGGACACTTTTTTTTTATGTCAACACAATCACACATCGACAAGGTAGAGTTAAAGGCGAATTTACTTTCGTACCCATCCCATGTTGGTGCCCCAAAGATAGATGTACCCGACTTAACATCATTTAAGAAAAACGGGACCGACCGGGTGAACAAAATTTATGACACAAAATATAAAGAACTCATGCGAGACGCAGAGAACCTTTATAATTCATTTATTCTTAACCAAGAGGTCTATGAGTCATCTTATCGTTTTGAACCCATTATTGGTCAAATTTACCACCTCTATGAAGATGTTAAAGGTAATAAGTTCTTATCTCTAATCGAACCCAATACGTGGAGACAGAAACACGTTTATTCTGTCATTCTAAATTCAGATATGACATGGACAAAGATAGAGTAAAACGATTATGTGAAACGGTTTTAGGGATTTCATATAGCGGGGTTACAATATGTGATTTTGATATGACACCCACGTTTAAGTATGATAAAAATTTAAGTAAATGGGTTCCGGATTCATTTGCATTGTTTGTCCAAATTAAATCACCATTACCGAGAGAATCTTATAGACCAACAAATGTCCAAGAAACTTTGGAGGGTGTGTTAGGTTTTGAATGTTGTGTAGATTTCGCCTAACTAGTTCTAGTACTAGTGCTTATTTTTCTTTTTTACTTTTTTATTATATTTTATTATTATATTATTATTCTTTTAAGAATAATAATTATTCCCTTCCCGACCAAAGTTTCATGTTTTTATCAACAATCGTATATTTATTTAGAAATAGTTTAAAATATGCAAAATGAATCAGTTTGGACCGTCTTAATTACAGCGTTGACCGTATTAGGTTCTGCAAGTGCTTGGAGATTTTACGAAAAAAGAGCGTTAAGAAAAGAAAAAGATGAAGATTTTGTCAGACACGATTGTAGAGATAGAATTGGTAAATTAGAAGTATTATTACAAGAAAGTAGTAAAGAGAAGGATATTATGAGAGAAACTATCTTAAAACTAACAGAATCAGTTGCTCAATTAGCAATTAAAGTTGAATTCTTACAAAAAGAAAACAACGAACTTCACGCAACATTGAAAAGTAGTAAAAATATTTAAGAATCAAACCTTACATAAGTTTGTATTTTAGATTCAGGGTAAAAATATACCATAGAATCTTGAATTAAAACACTTGCAAGTGTGTCATCCATAACAGATTCGTTAATTGTCTCCCCTAAAACAACCACAATTTCAAATAATAAAACATTTGTTGAAAAACTATGAGTCATTGTATGAATTTTTATTCGTGCCTTATCCCCATAGAATTCCCTAACTGCGTCTCCACGGAAATCATTAATATAACTTTCTATTAGGCGAAAGAACCTTCGTTTCTTATCTAGCATAATAAGAAATATAACAAAATTTTATAATTAAGATAGGTTATTTTCCTTGCCCTTTATATGATTTCTTGTAGTTTTTAGATTGTTTTAACTTAGATGTCTTAGTTTTTGAATGAACCCCCGGACGACTAACTTTTGAAGTCTCTAATTTAACTGATGAATTTGAACCTGTATTAACTTTTGCCATGTTATAAGTTTTTTAGATAAATAGTCTTTTTTTGATATTTATTATTAAGTAAATTACCAAATACTATGAAAAAATTTTTTAGCGAGTTATTCAATGATGAGAACTCAATTAATGAAAAAAGTGTTGTTGGCTTTTTAGCCTTCATCATGATGAGTATATTCGCAATTGCGGATATTGTCACAGGTTATTTAGGTCAAGACCTAGTAATAAACGAGTTTATCTTCAACGCCTTTATGTGGTTAGTTTTAGGTTCATTTGGAATCGGTTCGGTTGACAAATGGATTAACAAAAACAAAGGTGAAGAAACTGAAGAGTAAATTAACTAACCCCTCCTAACCGAGGGGTTTTTTATTTATTGAGGTATTTATAAATATGAAAATTAAAATTACCGAATCTCAATATAAATTATATTTGAAGGAACAAAATATTGTAGATGTAGCAAAATCTTTAGAGGTTGTTATGCCGACAATTTCCCCAATTCCAAAAAGTAAAACACAAGCGGCTAAGGTTATACCAAAAATATTAAATTCTGAGGGTATTGGTACTTATGATTTTTCTACTGACGGGACTGACGTTAATTTAAATTTAGATGTTAAAAAAATGGTTGATAGAATTCGATTTTATCAATATTTTATTAGTTTACAAGAGGAAACTGATGGTCGTGGGTTCTTCTTTGAAGGTTTGATGGCTGGGTTATTTACCGGTGGAGTTGCAATACCAACAACTGAAGGTAATCGAGAAGGTACTATGGCTGACATTATGATTGAAGGGGTTCCTTATTCTGTTAAACTCACAATTCCCGGGGAAAGATATTCACTAGGGTCATTAAATAAAGGTTTAAAAGTTGCGTTACAAGGTATTTCAGAAGATGATACATTATCAGTTGAAGGTATTAAAAAACCATATGATTTAATGAAAAAAGGACCTGAATATGATTTTTATAAAAATCAAATGATGCAAGTTTCTTTTAATAATGTAAATTGGATATTTGGAGTATTACCTAAAACGGGAAATGTTATTGAATACACTGTAAAAAATAACGAAGAAGTTATGGATATGTTGTTGAGAAAAGCAAATTCAGGTAAAGTTAGTTCTTCGATATCATTATCTCATAATGATGCTCTATCAGGAAATAGAAAAACTATTACTTTTCCGATTATAGATGTAAATAAAATAAATAACTTTAGGTATAACAAAGAAAGAGGTCAAAAAGCTGATAAAATTGCTGAATTATTTGGAAAATATTCAAAAAATATTCGTTATGATGTTTTGGAGTATATTAGAAAAAATCCTGACGCTTTTTTAAAAAGAGTTATAAATTTATATGGTGACAGATTGAAAGATTTAATATAATTTTATATCTTTGCACCTATGGCAATAGAAGTTACTAAAAATACAAAAAGACAAGTAGTTTACGAGGATGAACAAAGTACTACCATTTGGAAATATGACTCATCTATAACAACTTTTGGACCTGTAGAGGTCGAAATTAGGCATAAAAAGGGGTATGAATGGTCTGACCCATCTAAAAAGAAAACTTTAGGAGATTTAGCAAAAGAAGCTAAGAAAAAAACTACAAGAAAATCAAAGATTTCTTAATTGTTTGTCTATAAGAAATTTTAGACTAACAAGAGTGTCTTTGTCTAATTTAGGAATGAGTTTTTCGGTATTTTCTAATAATTTTCTTGGGTTACGAGATTCTTGGACATTATTTGGAGCCTCTTTAACTCTATCAATTCCCCAATCATTCATTTCCCAATTATCATAATCGGTACTTTTTAAATTACCGGAATAAACATCCCAATTACCATCGTTTCTTTGTGAATATAAAGAATCTGTCACCCAATCTTTATCGTAACATGAGAAACGAGTTTCATAATATTCGATAAATGTGCAAGTACCATTAGTAGTATATTCAACTAAATAATCTTTTGATTGTGGGATTATAAGTTGTTCTATCATTGACTTATCTCCATTAGATATTTGAGAAAGCAAACCACTATTAATTTCCAAAAATTTCATAAAAAATTGGACATCATCTTCTACGACTGATTCGTCAAAATATTTGGATATTTTTGAAAGAATATTTTCATTGTCGTAATACACAGCATCATAGTTATGAGTAATATCATCCCATTCAAATCCATCTTCGATAAGTTTATTCGCAATAAAAACTAATTGTTTTTTTGGAAATCTTGAAAAGTTACTTTGGTCTGCCATACTAATAAATACAACAAAAGGTGGTTATTCACCACCTTTATGTTCTCTTTTTAAATAATCAACCAAATTTTGTAATTTGTCTGAATCTTCCGGATTAAAGATAAATTCATCAAATGCTCCGTATCTACATTGTCTTCCAAAGATATATCTCAAACCATAACCAACTCTCTGCCAAAATGGGCGTTTGGTTAAATGTGTGTGAATATAAACCGTTGGATATGTTATACCCTCAATTTCGTCCTCAGCGTATAGAACAACCATTTGATGTTCAGTTGAATGACAATCACAAATTAATAAATCTTTTTTATTTTCCATCTTCAATAAAATTTACTTCGTTTGTATCCGGATTCCAATCAATAGTCATTGGTCTTTGTGCATAATTATATCTCTCATCTAAAACCGCTGAGTTAAAATGGTGTGTATCGCCTTTTCTAACATAACCATAACCGGTGTGGATATGACCAACATTATGAATTTTAACGTTTAATCTCTCTAATCTTTCAACCAATAACTCACAACCTAAATTATCGTATCTTCTACCATCAACGGTGTCTAATATTCCAAAGGCCGGTCCGTGAGTTAGTAAAATATCAGTATCATCAGGAATTCCTTCCCATTTGCCTGAAAGAGCAATACCATTTTTTTGTAAATTGAAAGCCCAATCGTGAAACCAAGGTTGCCAAGGACTACCATAGATTTTAACTTCTCTCTCATCACCAACTTTTATTACTAATTCACTATCTTGAAGATAGGTTATTCCTGAGTAAAATTTCAAAATTTCTTTTACTACTTCAGTGTTGTCTTGGAATCCCCAATCGTGGTTTCCTGCAATGAATACCTTGTGAGTATAACCTTCAATACCATTAAACCACTTACAGAACTCTCTGATTTCGTGCTCGTAACCCATTGAAGAGATATCACCACTATGTACCAATAAATCACCACCCGGTAAATCACCGGTAATTTGTTTGTGTTTGTTGTGTGTGTCTGAAATAAGTGTTATTCTCATTAGTTCTATTTTTTTACAAAGATAACAAAAATATTCTAATTTTCGTCATAATCTTTTCTATTTTCTTTTTCTTCTTTGTCCCAAAGATTAATATCTAATTTGTCATCCTCATTCCAATTTAACCAATCTTCACCTTTATAATCAGGGTGGTTTTTTTGCATATTTGTAATTGAGTTAACCCATAAAATACATAAAGCAACAACCACAATAAACATCAATAAATAAACTTTCCACATAACTATTTGTTTTTAATTTTTTCAACAATTGCGGATATAATTAAGGTGGTAATAAATCCTCCAAAAATTACTAAACCAATATAAGATTCTGATTCCATATTTATAATTTTATTGATAAATATTACGGTCAGACTAATCCCACCATCCTTCGATGTTTTCTTCCATTATTTTGAATAACAATTTTCTAACTCTATCGTGATTTATGTATCCGATATTCATAGCAATTAATTGTTTATCATCCTCACGACCTTTTCTATTAATAATACCCTCACCATTTAACACTCTTTTGTAAATTAATGGGTATTTTTTAAAATAATCGTCAAAATTTTCCTCTAATGTTCTTGATTCCCAAGATGATAATCTTTCGTCACCCGGAACTGGTTCAAACCAATGTTTTGTTTTATGATAATCTGAGTATTCTGACGAATAAAACTCATCTTGAACCAATTTCATTAGTTTAACACACAATTTCATTCTTTTTGCGTCTAACTGAGCTCGAGTATGTAAATCTCTACGACCAATATAGTCGGCTTGAGACGATAATTTGTGTTTCATTATCTCAAAGATGTAATGACTATCCCAATTTCGGTCTTTCCATATGATTGGGAACCAATAAATTAGGTTTTTTACACCTCTTTTGAATTCAAGATGTAAATATTTCCCTTCGTGGTCCCACCATAATGGAATAAACCGTAATTTTCTTACAATCCATGGTTGTTTTTCACGTTTTTCCGCCCATTGTTCAAATATGTCTTTTTCTGGCTCCATTTTTTAATATTTTTTACAAAGATAGTAAAAAAATAAGACCCGTCAAAATAAATTTACGGGTCTTTTGGAAAAAGATATATGAGAACACTCTCAAAGGAGTGGTGTGTATGAATAAATACACTAATATTCTAAAAAAGTTCAGTTAGTCGTATTGTGAACGAACTTTTTTTTGAATGTTATAGAAATTCTTTTTTGATGAAAACTACTCCAAAAATTATTTCTCAATCTTCTTAAGAATTTTGATTCAATACTATTAACTCCGGTATCCAAATGATTAATAACCCAAAGATTAAAACATTTTTCTGCACAGTCTAAATGTTCTCTTGTTTGAGAAGATTCTAAAACTTTTACCGCCCATTTATAGTTGGTAAGTGCCACTTTTAAGTTAGTAGATATTGCCATAGTTTTATTTTTTTTTTACAAAGGTAATGAAAAAAATAAAATATCAAAAAATTATTTTAATAAATTATAATATTCTTTAAAATGCTTAATTCTATCAGGTAAACCAATAGTTCCACCATTTACTCTTTTAGTTACTGCCGTTACTGTTGCGTCGTCAGCTCCTTTATCACAAATAGACCAAAGTTTGTTTGAGTCGAAGAAGAATGCTGCTGATGCTAATGGATATTTTGTTGCGACTAAATCAGGATTTGATACAGTATCTTCACCGATAAATTTCGCGAAGTTTGTATAGTTTTGTTTTCCTGTTAATTGAATATAACCTCTACCTCTGAATTTAAACCCATCTTTTGTTGATTCATCACCATTACCCATTCTTCCACCATACACTTTTGATGCAATTTTTTCAGGGTTTCTTGCGTAAGATTCTGCTAAGTTACCCGGAAAGTATTTTGGGAAGATTTTTTTAAGACCATCCGCAGAATAATTTACATTTTCAGAAACTGCTTTAAATCCACCTGATTCATGACCACATTGTGCCAAGAAATGAGCTAATCTTAATGGATTAGTGATGTTGAATTTTTTTGCAGTGTCAGGAATTTGAACAATTACTGATTCCGGAATGTGTCCTTTTAATTTTTCTAATTTTAATGGTCCTCCCGATGGAATAACGACATCTTCTTTAATGATTTCCCCCGGAAACATTTTTTTCCAAGTTCCATCACCAACAATCCCGTCAGATGTTAATCCATTTTTAGTTTGCCATTCTTTAACCAATTTTTCAGTTCCGGGACCGAAAACACCATCAGGTGTTGTCCCTAATTTTGATTGAAGTTTTTTAACTTCTTCGCCTTTTGAGCCATTTTTTAGTATCATAGTAATTTACGTTTTTATTACTATAAATACTTTACCTTTAGTCCTTTTTACCCGTTCTTATTAAATAAAAATTTGAAGACCCCCCATTTATCGGAGAATTAATGGTAAAACTTTGAACACCGGGATACGAAATTCTTAAATCAGTAGTTGAAGAATTTAGAATTGAATATTGTGATGGTGTGAAGATTCTTGAATTAGGAAGTGAGGTTTCCCAAGAAGAAAATCTACCGGATTTTTTCATAAAAATGTAATATGAATCCGATATATTGATTCTACCATCGTTATTAACGTCATATCTATAATAATCTAATGAAGTTAATGTTCTTGATATTGATTTGGTATTTGATTGTTGTGCATCAACATTTTCTAATAAAGGTGGAGTGGATGGTGTACCAATTTGTAAATACCATTCAACTGAAGGGTTTGAAGCTTCATTAATTGAGTATCTCCCATTAGAATCTGTGTAAACACTTTTTACGTATGCCCATTCCGTAAATGTTACAATATACTCAAACTCCAAAACATATGGTAATGAAATATTAGGTAAATCATTCCATTTACCACCACCAACAAATTGAATATAATCTTCATTACCTGCGTTATTTGGTTCCCCACCATTCCAATTAGACCAAGAAAAGGGTTCATTTGTAACCCATCTCCAAGTACCTTCTGATACTTCATCTGTTAATCCAATCCAACCATTTGGCCATAGATTAAATATAAAGTTATTCTCAGCGGGTGAAGTTACTGTAACTAAATGACCTCCCATGTTTAAACACGCCTGTCTTGCATCCGTCCAAGTCATCGAACCGGTTGAACGATAATATGAATGTCCGTTATAATTATTTTGAGAGGTAAACCCATTTAAAGTTGGTGTTGTTCTTTTATACAACTTTACTTCCATATTTTGAATACCACCACCTACCGAGTTATAGATATAACCCGAGTAAGTAAAATTTTGACTCCAAGAGATTGTTGAAAATAAAAGTAATATGTAGAATAACTTTGTCATTTATTGTTCTAATGCGTTTTGTATTGCTTTTTTTAATGCCGAAGAAAATGCCGATTTTTCAAAAGGGAGATTTTCATCCTGTAATTCTATAAATGTTGATTTTACATCAGTATTTGAATCACCAACACCTTTATATTCTTTACCATCTTTAGTGATAATTAAAGTAACTATTGTTTTTTTTCTTTTTCTTTCAAATGGCCCTAATGATATACCGGTTGACGGAGCTTCAATACTTTCTATTAATACTGAAACAGGTTTACCGTCTTCGCATATTGTATTGTTAACCGATAATATTTCTTCGGTTATTTGTTTAACACCTAAAGTAAATCTTTTTGGGTTAACCCCTTCGATTTCTCCGTTGTTTTTAATGTCTTTCACAGTGTAACAATTTTGTGAGAATGATGTTAATGAACCTAACATCAGTAATGTAATTAATAATTTTTTCATGGTTATAAAAATGCTTTAGCTCCAAGTAATACTTGGTAGTTTAGTGGTTGGTCATTTATTTGTTGAACACCACTAAAACTTATGTTTAGTTTAAATTTTTTAGTTAGTTTATAGTCAACAGCGACAAATGGGACCGCTAATAAACCTGATTGATACCATATTCCTTCATAGTAATAAACAAAAGGTGAGTATACGACAACAAACATTGTTGTTAAACCCATTTTTTTATTAACATTAAAACTACCAAAACCACCTCCTAATGTTGAGATACTTTGGAATTTAGAATCTCCTAAATTTCCTGTTGTGTAGTTAACCCCTACCGTTGTGGTGATTTTTTTTATTTGGTAAGACTCCATCACTGAAGTGGTGTTAAAAAAATCTTTATCAAAATTCATCATAGATGAATTTGCGATAATAGTTGTTGATTTTTTATAACGATACGACGCAAATAATGTGATATTTGTGTTGTTAATTTGACTTGTGTAGTTAACTAACGCTCCTTTTGCAAACGTATTTTTAGTGTTTGATGAAATAATACTTGTATTTACTCTTATTTGAGAAGGGTCAGTACCGGAGGCACTCCCTATTACAACAATATCACCTGTCATCATTAAACTACCTTTTTTAACAGCTGCGACTTTACTTTTAGTTGACGAAGAGGATGATGATGATGATGATTGTGCGTCATCAAGTTTTTCTTTATCAGATTTTTCGGTATTATCTAATCTAACAGAATTAATTCCACCTGTAATATTACTTGCTCCTGAGGAATTATTATTATTTGGTGTTGTGGAGTTATTAGTATTTGGTGTTGTATTATTACCGGAAGTTACAGGTGACTGAGACGACTGACCTCCTGTTGTAGTTGGGACATTTGAATTTGAAGTCGTTCCTCCTTGCGGATTAGTTCCGTTTCCAACTCCTGAACCATTGTTTTGATTTCCCCCGCTTTGCGAAGTTCCTGAATTTGTGTTAGTAGTTGTTGTACTTCCTCCGTTAATATTAGTTGTTGCATTATTTTCTATTTTAGTTTTATCCTTCTGTCTTTCATTATTGGATGATACTTTTTCATCCGCTTGAATAACACCTTCCACATTTGACATACCTGCAGATGATATTGAAGACATTGAGGTCAATACAGTAGTTATTACTTGTATGTTATTGGCAGCAATAGTTGCGTTTATTGATGTGTTTTGTAATAAACCAACCCCACTACAAGGACCTGATGGATTTTGAGAATCCACTTGGTTTATCCATTGTTCCATGGCACCTGATTGAAGTTGAGCGTACGTAAAACTTTGAACAGAACCATTATATGATAGTACTACACTTTGGCTTGGGTTTGGTATGTAAATTTCCTTGGTTTTAGAAGTACAAGGGTCTGCATAAGAATATGTAAACCCTTGACCTAATACCATAGTTGTAAATATAAGAAATAAAAATGAGAATATCGTCTTCATTATTCTTTAAAAACCCCTTTTTTAATTAATTTAGAAACAACTCTTGAAGATGCGGTTTCTAAAGATTTTTTTGTTGATATACCAATTGTTGATTGGTTAAATTTAATTTCATCTACGTCATCTAAAAGAGATGATGTTTTTACTGTGTTAGATTCACCTAACCCACTACCGGTTATAACTTCTCCTGTTTGTGCATCAACAAATCTAATTTGTAAACCTAAACGAGTTGTTTGAGTTATTTTTGCACCTTCACTTCCTTTAATCACTTCGTCTTCCGACACACTGAAATCGTAAACTTCTATGTAAACAAAATAGTTCGCTAAAATTACATTACCTTTAACTTCTATTTTATTACTTGAAATTCCTTTATCAGATGCCTTATCTTGGGCAATCATTTTGTTTTTGATTTCCGCTTTATCCTCAGTGAATTTAAACCTATCTGTTGATTCCAAATACTCTAATACAATATTTGCAACCCCAAGACCTACTCGTTTATCTTTTAGTTCCGGGTACATCTCATATATCTCATCGTTAATACCAATTTTTAATATTTGGATTGGTATTACAATGTCACCATTATAATCACTAACAACATCTAAAGATTGTTTTTTTTCAAAATCGGCTTTATAGTCCTCAGTTTTTATGGTTCCAATAGTTTGAGATAATCCAATACACGAAAAAAGTAAAAAAGGTAATAGTAATACTAACTTCTTCATCCTACCAAGGGTCTTCCTCTTCTTTTGGTTTAACAGGTGCTGGTTGTGCCGCAGGTTTTTCCACAACTTTTTCTCTGATGATTGTGTTAGTACCACCACCATTGTTTTGTTGTTTTTGTTGGTTTGTGTTGTTGTTTTGTAGATTGATAACTACAGGTGCTGCCGCAGGTTGTGCAACTTGTTCTGTTTTTGTTTCTTCTTCATCACTATGACCTCCAAATAATTGTGTTGATAACCATATACCACCACCACCAATAACTGTGGTAAGTGTACCTATTATAGTTTTCTTTAATCCTGACCAAGTACCATCATTTTGTGTTTCTTGCGTTTCTTCTGACATTTTAATTTAATTTTAATTGTTTATTTCCTTCTTATAGGCTTTGGTGTCACAAATTGTGACACCATAAATTATTTACGGATAATCTTATTAGATTCTATTCCCGTACCTTTTTTAAGAGTAACGATGTAAGTCCCTGAAGGAAGGTGACCAACATTTGTACTATATCTGTGTTCTCCTGAATTTAAATCAGTACGAACAATTGTTTTAATTTCTCTACCACCCAAATCATATAAAGACAACCAAACATTACCTTCTTTTTCTACTGTAAATTTGACTGTGATTTCATTATCAGTTGGATTTGGATATGTCACCATATATTCTAAATCGGTTGGTTTCATAACTCTCATGATTTGAATAATTCCGTTTGTTGGTATTATTTTCAAATCTTTAGCAATTGAATTTCCTGAGAATTTTTTTGTAACATATAAAGGACTTACACCCCATTGACTTTGAATTTCTTTCGCTATGAATTGTAGCGTGAATGCTAATTCGTTGTCGTTTAATAATTTCGTATTTTTTGTTGGGTCATAACCACCCCACTCAACAATATTATCATTTGTGTTAACATAAGTTATCCATCCACTAACTTTATTCTCCGCTCTAACACCTGTAAAATCTAATAGATTACTATTGTAATTTAGTGCTAGTTGTAAAGAACCTAATTGAATTCCATTTGTTTTTACAAGAACAGGAACCTCAACTCTACTATTTTCATTTACCGTTAAACTTGGATAGTTTAATTCGATTGTTTGTAATGTTGGGTTGTCATAAGTTGTTGTAACATCAATAATATTTGATGGTGCGTTTAATGGGTTTACGATTTCAATTGGGGTCATACGAGCCATATTAAAACCAGTACCATTAGCGTCTCCTTTAACTAAGACATAGAAAGTAACTGTTGTTGTACCCGGTAAAATATTGTAAACAAGATTTGTTACACCCGGAATTGTAGATTGTAAAGATGATGTTGCTCCATTAATAGAAGTGTATTCTGAATCTGAGAAGAATTTAACATCTTTAACCGTATTAGGCCAAGAACTAAATCTTCCTGATACTCTACCAAACACACCATACACATCAGAAATTGATATGTTGTTGTCACCATTAACATCAGATGAATAGAAATCAAATCCTGTTGGAGTATCTTGACCTAAAACAAATCTGTTGATTTTTTGTGAGTCAGATGTAGAAATGATATTCGCAATTGTTAGTGATTCACCATCTACTCTAATACGAACGTCATAACTTGTAACATCTAATGGTACATCCGTAAATGTGAAAACACCAGAGTTATTTGTTTGTGTTGTTGACGCTTGAACCCAAGTTGAAGATGTCATTAATTTTTTCTCTAAAATAACCGGAATTAATTTTGACCCCGTTCCTGTTACGTTAGTGAATGTACCACTAAACGAAAATAGTTGAGGTAAAAACGCTCCACCAAAGTTTTGTAAATTTAAAGTATAGTCAGAACCATTTTGTTTTGTTGCAGTTTGTGGGAATGTTTGAACACCACTAAATGTCATGGGTTGAACAGACGACAAACTCGCAAAATTTGCTGAGTGTACTAAATTTAATTTTACAAATGACCCATCTGATAATTCAAAATTGGAATCATTACCTGTGTAAGTTAGAGTAATCGTAACATATCCATTAGCAGGACTATCCTGAAATTGAATATATTGAGGAAACGATGTATTTGACGATACAACAGAAGACACTGATGTGAATGCTGCGGTATCATAAAACACTCGAAACTGAGCAGCCGTAACTAACTCCGTAGTATTGTTAAAAAAACATAAACCTACTTCAGTATTACCAGCAGATGCCGGTGCTAATTGATAGGTTGCGTCTAATGTAACAAAAACTCCGGTAGTTGTCGGTGTCGGACAAATTTGGGAATAACCCAGTGAAGTCATTATAAGGAATGACAGCGCCATAAAAAGTTTTTTCATAGTTTAATAATATCTTGGTAATTTATTACCTATAAATATTCTTATTAAAGTTCGGCACCTTAGTTATGGTATTTATTTATAAAAAAACATGAGATTTATCATATTATTAATGTTGTTATTTTCCATTCAATCGTTTTCACAAATAATCATTGATGATGTTGGTGAAGGGTGGAAAAAAAATGTTGAAAAAAGTTTGGAAGTGATTCAAAAAGTGGATTCATCCAAGTACGACGTAGTAATTAAACAATGTAAACGGATAGGGTTTTGGAATAATAAGTTTTCAACCACTGAAGGTAATGATGTTATATTGATATCTAAACAAGACATTCAATCTGGTAATATCAACAATTTATCGGCCATAATTATTCATGAATCGAAACATTTATATTATAGGAATAATAACATATTTTTAGATGAGAGGGATGAAGAAATTTTATGTTATCAATATGAATTGGGTTTCCTTAAACAAATACCTTTAGTTGAAGATTGGTTAATTAATCATTGTGAAAATATGATTAAGTATTATCGTAGTTTAAAACAAAAATAATTGAAGTATTTATAATAAAATAAAAAGAATGAATAATTTAAGGGAAATAATTAAAGAGACATTAGGGTCTCACTTAGATAAGACTTTAATATTAAAAGAAGATGTTAAAGTTTCTGAAATATTATCTTACCATATTAACGAAGGTATGTCGTTAAATGATAATGTTTTTAAAACCTATTCTCAAAAATATTTTGATTTGGTTAATGAGGTTAGAACATTATGGAATGAGGGTAAAATAGACCTTAATGAAAAAGACACCTTAATGGTTGAGTCTGATTTGGGAGTTAGGGTTAAAAAAGGAGATGAAATGATTTATTTAGACGCTCCTTACATATACGAAACAGAAGATGAAAAAAATATTTTAAATAAACCTAAAAGAGAAGGTAATAATAAATTTGCGGTATATGTTAAAACACCTGATAACGGTGTTAAGAAAATTACATTTGGTGACCCTAAATTAAAAATTAAAAATGATTATAAAGGTGATATAAAATCTTTTAGAGAGAAACACAAATGTGACCAAAAGAAAGATAAAACAACTGCAGGTTATTGGGTTTGTAATATTGGACGATATTCGAAACAACTTGGATTATAAAAAAAAATACCCCGTAATTGGGGTATTTTTTTTTATTCTGGACTTTGGGTACAATCTTCTTCATAACCGATTTCTTCTCCAACTTGATGAGCTCCTCCGATTTCAATGTTTTGTAATCTTATTCCCATTGATTCTCTAAGATTTTGAATTCGTCTTCTAAGTGGTGAAATATTTTCTTCAGTCATATCTTCACCAATTTCTTCCATGATATTGTTCATTTCTTCTCTAATTTCTCTACCTAAAGGTCTTAATTGAACAACTCGAGGTTCAACACGTCTTTCTTCCATGTTAAAATTAATTTGTGGAATTGCCTCTTCCATCATTGGTGTTTCCACCTCATACATTGGTCTTTCTACCTCCTCATATCTATCTTCTTGAACTAATGATTTTTCCATAGAACGACCACATTCTTTACGAACTTGTGTTCTAATTTTAGTTGAAGACAAATCTCTATTGGTTTCTTCCGATTTCAAAATTTGTTTAATAATTGGGAACATATAATCATCTATATCTAATTCCAAGAAATCGACTCTTTGGTCCGCAGCATTCCAAAAACTTAATTCTTTATCTCCATCAAGAGCTTTGAATACGGCAAATTTTAATCCGGTGATTTTATTAATAAAATAAACTAAAATACCTCTTTTCCAATATCTTTCAAAATACTGTTTATCATTTTGGTAAGTTGTACACCATTTAGTTGCCGCTCCGTATTTGGATGACGCTCCAAATGTTAATGGTCTTAATGCCAACCAAGTTTCGTCATCGTGTTCTCTAACGATTTGAGACCTCAATTCTTTCTCATCTTCTTTTAGAGATGCTAATCCAACAGATGACCTGATTTGTTCAAAATTTTGGTAAGAAGTGACATCATTATTTAGTATTAAACCTCTTTCATTATATTTTCGAAATGATGCTAAAAGTTGCATATCTTCATTACTAAAATGGTCTGATAAACAATAATGAGCATAAATTTCATTATTTGACATACCATTATAATTTAAACCCATAAGGTCCAATCTTTCTTTAATATGATTCATTTCATTTTCTTCGTCACGTTTGTGCCATAATTTATTCACTTGGAATCTTGATGAAAATAATTTACACATTAAAGGCAAGTATTTGTTTGTTTTGGTACTATCCATTTTTAAAAACAAATCGATTATTGATATGTTTAACTCAGGATACTGTTTTTTAATTTCTGTGATTTTTGACATAAGTTATTTAGTTTGATTAAATTATAATTTTTTTAATTAAATGGGTCAAATACAAATGTAAATTTTAACATTTTAATTTTTTTCGTATGATTAAATGTAGTATATTTGCATTATGAAAACAATAACCTCACTTTTATTTTTATTGATTCCATTTATGGGATTCTCTCAGGATGCGGACTTAATGTATGTACCGGACCAAAATACAATTGTTGCAACTTATAACAGCAATTACTCTCCAATTGGGTATTATGTTGGTGGGTATATCACAACGACCCGTCCACAACCTTACATCTACACAACACCGATGTCAATTTTAAATCGTGTTGGTATTAACTTAACTAATCATAAGGTAAGTTTAATGGGTGGAGTGTTTATGGAGACATATATTGACGAAATTAAGTTCAAACCTGATGTGTGGGTTAAAGCATACCCATTAAGAATATTAACCAATACCGATAGAGGGTTTGATTTCGTGGTTGGTGTAAACTACATGGAAGGATTTAGATACGGAGTCGGTGTTGTAATTCCATTTCGATAGTATTTATGAATAATGGAAGAATTAGAATTACCGATAGCAAGACTTAATAATTTTTTATCTGAATACACATTCAAGGTGTACGACCCTTTGGGTGATGTTGCCCCTCGAGAAATGTATGCGGTTGTTAAAGTTGAACTTACAGGTACTAAAGAGATGTATCGTGCTGGTGATAAAATGACATTTATCACTTACACAACATTTATACAACCTTCTAGCCCGATGATGAATACTCTTACAGATTTATTAATGAGAGGTCACAAAGAACTTGAACTTGATAATCAAGATTTAACTTTTTATGTTTTAAATAATCGAATAAGTGACCAATTACAAAGGTTTTTATTATATTGGGGTATTGAAAACCCGGTGATTTGTACAAAAGTAATTAATGAAACTAATAATAACATAAACGAAAGTTTAATTATGGAAGGAAAATATGATAGAATTGTTAGACAAATTGTTAATGATATCTTAAGTGTGTTTAAAACTAAAAAAGTTGGAAATTACCAGCTACCTGATGATTTGAGAGAGACGGAATCTTATTATGATTATTCTGAATTAGGTAAAGGATATAGTTTAAACTTGTCAATTAAAGAAAATGAAGATGTTGAAACTTTTGAAGTAGAGGGTGATTTATATTATAAAGATGATGTAATTGATATTGAAATTTTAGTGAACCCTAATTCAGGTAATGAAATATTAAATGATTTAGTTAATGAATTGAATGAAGTTGTTAGACATGAAATTGAACATATATTACAATATCAAGGAGGTAGAAGAGCTAGAAAGGAAGTATCAGACAAATATAAATATTATACCCACAAATATGAATTGGGGGCTCAAAAAGCCGGATTCAAAAGGAGAGCAAGAAGGGAAAAAAATGATATGGAAACTTTGGTAAGAAATTGGTTTAAAAAATATCCTCACAAACACACTTTAAATCCTGAACAACAAGAAAGAGTTATTCAAAAAATTCTTTTTGAAAAATAGATTATCTAAATCTTTTAAGTATTTTTCTGATTGTTACTGTCAACGCTTGTGCACTCAATGCTATAACTCCCGACGCCAATAATCTTTCAGTAATTTGTAACGCTGTTTGACGTAAATTTGTTGATGATTCACCAAGCGAGTAAATGTCAAAAATAATTGGTACTAAACAACTGTATGCCGCAATTTCTAATAAAGTTCCAACGGTAATATTAATTGATGATAAAAACCCAATGAAAGCCGATTTTAATTCTTGTCCTTTAGATGAAATTTGTTCAAATTGAGGTAAAATACCTTCCTCATTAATTTTTTCCATCAATCTACTCATCGCTCGTTTATTTTCGAAGAATAACATTGATGCAACGGCAACAAGGATTAAAGATTCTTGTTGTTCATTTAAATTAAAGTTTCCGGATTTAATAAAATTATCTATTGGCATCATTAGACCACCAACTGAAGTACCCCAAGTTAACAACATTTTAAGATTTATTCCGTAAATTGTTTTTACTCGATTTACAATATTTTCGGTGAAGGAATATAATGTTTTCATATCTTCCGTCATCTTAGATTTGTCCTGTTCCGTTAAAATTGTCTTTAGTTGTGTCTCTGTGATTAAAAATTCCATAATAATAAATATATTGATTATATTTATAAGTATGAAAGGACAATTAAATCCACCATTAAAAGTTGGTGATAATATAATGTGTTTCCATATGGAACACGAAACAACCGTTCCACCGGGGACAAAAGGTGTTGTAACCAAAGTTCAAAGGGACCCATTTGAACCAAACGAGGATGATGTTATTATCAGTGTTAATTGGGAAAATGGTAGTAAATTATCTTTAGTTAGTGCTACTGACGCTTGGAAAAAACTTTCTGAAGAACGAATTGAAGAACAGACTGGTAGTAGAGAGTATGACTTCTTCAAAAAAAATCCTGACATTTTTGAAAACTTTAATTATAGATTCCTAAACGAATATCTTAAGAAAGTTCAAAAAGCCGGTCCTGTGAATATGTTTCAAGCAGGACCGTTATTGTATTCAGGTAAAAAATGGATTGACCGATATTATGGTGAAAATAATGAAGACAATGAAGATTTCCAAGAAATGTTGGACAGCTCTGAAGAGGCTAAAGACATAATGATTCAAGGTACTTTAAAATGGATGGAATCACAAGGTAAAGAAATTGATTTAGATGATGTCAATCGAACTATTAAAAGACTATCCCAAAAAATTGTTGAATTATACATGAAATTTTATTAATTACTCAAAGGTGCTTTAATTACCGGATGTGATTCATAGTTCTCAATTTGGAATTGGGCAATTGATTGATACTCCATATCAATTCCGGTTATTGGACAAGGTGAGAATTTTAATCTCGGTAACTTATAAGGTTCTCTTGTTGTATAAGGAATTTTATATGAATCATAATATTCAGTTAATCCACCACCAAACGGCATTAATTCATCAACCGCTTTATTATAATTTTCTTCACCCATTGCCTGTTTTAACAATTCGGTTCTTTCTTCGTGAGTTAATTCTCTTCCAATCTGTTCTTTGGCTTGTTCAATATGATTTGAATACAAATGAACATCACCAAGATTCCCAATCAACTCATCCGGAATCATATTTACTTCTTTTGCTATAATCTCTAATAACAATCCATAAGAAGCAATGTTGAATGGAATTCCCAAAAATAAATCGCAACTTCTTTGATTCCACATTAAAGAGATTGCTCTTTTTGGAGTTGAGTTTTTAGCAATTTCTTCAACAATATAAAGATTCTCTAATTCAACATCAGTATGTTTCAAAACCCATTGAACTCTCTCTTCCCAACTCAACTCTCTTGTATAAACTTGAAATCCATAATGACAAGGTGGAAGAACCATTTGGTCTAATTCTCCAACATTCCAAGCATTAACCATTAATCGTCTTGAGTCTGGATTTG
>Ga0208597_1000159_pt1 | contig 25053 bp, 10 predicted proteins | sample LakMenEpi05May12_FD_150673 | JGI IMG/M metagenome (GOLD analysis project Ga0208597, IMG submission 150673) | Freshwater microbial communities from Lake Mendota, WI - 05MAY2012 deep hole epilimnion (SPAdes) | ecosystem: Environmental > Aquatic > Freshwater > Lake > Epilimnion/Euphotic zone ...
ATTGTCAAATTGCGCAGAAATTTCTCGCAAGTGCAACAACCAACCCAAACTCATGAAGCTACGCGTCCTCTCGTTTTCTCAAAATACTTTTTCATTGGCAGTATCAATTGCTACATTGCTTGTAACGCAATCGTCATTTGCGGCTACGCGCTTTTGGTCCGGCAATGGAACTGCACAAGGCGGCGCCGGCACTTGGGATACCACCTCGGCCCGCTGGGGGGCGGTAGCAACAGGTCCCTATACTTTGGCTTGGGATAATAGTGCAAACGATACTGCTGAATTTAACCTTTCCACAGGAACGATTACACTAGCAAGCAACGTCACGGTCGGCAGAATCAACGCGAAGACAGGAGCGGCAGGAAACACAATCGCGGAAGGAACTGGCCAGAATACGATCACCTTGGGTTTTACCAATACCATTATCAATAATGCTGCAAGTACTACTGCCGGGAGATCCTTAGTCGTAAATGCGCGGCTGGTTGGCAGCAATAACTTGTCGATTGTCGGTCCTACTGGAACGCCAAGCGGGTCTGTCACGCTGGGAAGGGCTAACACCTACAGCGGAAATACTTCAGTAAATAATACTACGTTGTCAATTGGTGCTGCTGGCCAGTTGAATAGCGGAGATTATGTCGGAGCAATTAATCTGCAAACGGCGAGCAGCTTTTTTGCCTACAATAGTAGCCTCAATCAGACTCTTGGCGGAGTCATCTCAGGAAATGGTGCAATTACTAAAGGCCCTTCAATGGGCATACTTACACTTACTGCCAGCAACACGTTCAGCGGAGCCACTAATATTACAGGTGGAACGCTTGTTCTTTCCGATGCGGGTTCGATCAATAATAGCAGCGGAATTACCGTGAATGGCGGTAGTGCAAAACTTCTGCAAAACAGCAGCACGGCAATCACCCCTATCGTTACTCTAACAAATGGTGCGCTTACTGGTAGGGGTGTTGTGAACACAGTAAACGTTGGCAATGCTACTGGGGGAGTCATTTCTAACAATAATGGTGTTGCCGATACTGCTTTGACGATCGGGGTACTTACCTTCAATGGAGCGGCAACCATAAATACCTATGGTAACGCCTCCGCTGCGATTGACACAACTTCTTTAGTTACCAATGCGGCAGGACAGGTTACGATCAATCCATCCGCAGCATCGTGGGCGACAGGTTCGACATACGACCTCATCAGTTATACAGGAGGCAGTGTTGGTGGCGCGGGTTTTGGGCAATTTGTCTTAGGTACGATCGCTGGCAGAGCAGCACGGCAGACTGGCACGCTCATCGACACGGGATCGACCATCGCCGTGCAGATCGGTGGGTCAACGGATTCACCTTATTGGGTCGGCGACACCAACGGTCAATGGGATACCACAACGAACAACAATTGGAAGCTTGTCAGCGCTGGGACCTACACTAATTTTCTTGCGACGGACTCGGTTCTTTTTAACGACAATGCATCAGGCGCTGGACTGATTGCGGTCAACATCGATGCCGCAGATGTTATTGCCTCGACGACTATTTTTGAAAATAGCGCAAAAAATTACGTGCTGAATAGCAGTAGTAACTTCGGATTTTCTTCCAGCAGTCTCGTGAAGAACGGCACGGGAAATGTCACCCTGGCAACGGCGACTACTACGGCGGGAACGGCAATTGTTAACACCGGAAAACTCATCCAAACAGGAGGTGCTGCGGTGGTGGGAACATTGCAAATTGGCGGAAATGCGAGCGGTCCGGGTGCCAGTGCTTCCTTGCAGCTAATGGGAGGAACTTTTACCACTACTACATTTGATGTTCTCTCCAGTGGCGATAACGTAACCTCCAACTTACTCATTGGTGGCACGGCTGAGGTGACACTACCCGCTTTCCCTACGAATGCGAAAGGCGTGGACGCGGCAGCTACCATCACTTTTGATTCGACAACAGGTTTTTTATCTCCCGTAGCTGCTAGCGCAAGCTACTTGCCTGCGGGGACTTTTGAGAATGCCTATCTCACTGCCAATGGCGCAAAGTTCAATGTCCCATCGGCGAAAAATATCACCATCGGTCAGGTGTTAGAAAATGCTGTTTCGCCTGTATCCGCAGGCACGCTCGCCAAAGATGGCGGTGGCATCTTAACACTGGCGGCTGCGAATACCTTTTCTGGTATCACAACGATTAATGACGGTATCTTGCAATTGGGCGATGCGTCAGCATTAGGTAATACTAGTGGAATCACCATGACAGGCGGTATCTTGCGACCAACAATCAGCAACGTCAGCTTGTCCGCCCCGATCACTACTTTAGGAAGCGTTACTATTGGCGCCCCCACGAACAACATTGGCAACCAAGCGTTCAACCGTTTCATACTTAATGGATCGATTGGTGGAACAGGCAATGTGACTTTTGATAGTTCACTGAATGCGAACGTGATTCAAACGGTGCAATTGAACGCAGCTTGTGCTTACACAGGATCCACATTGCTCACAACATCTGGTGGCACTGCAAGTCAGTTGATCGTCAGGCTAGGGGTTGTTAATGCCTTGCCGATTACAACGATCGTGACGATTGATGGGCAAAATGGCACTGGTTCGGGGCGCTACACGGAACTTAATCTGAATGGTTTCGATCAAGAATTGGCTGGTCTCACAAATGTTCCTCGCACCAGCAGAGCGCAACGGATCGTCAATAGTGATGTTTCTGCCGCTGCTACCCTTACAATCAACAACACGGACGACTTCATTTATTCTGCTAGTCTCGGTAGTGGAGCCAATGGTTCGGTTAACGACATTCCGACGCCGGGATCAACAAATGGTAATAATTTTGGCCTAACAAAAAAAGGTAATGGTTTCTTGACTCTAAAGGGAAATAATACGTTCTATGGTCCAACCAAGATTATCGCCGGGATTATTAGCTTAGGTAATGAACTAGCACTTCACGGCAGTCCGATTGATACGCAAAACAGTATTGCTGGAGATGCTGACAATGGTTTTGAAACCACTGTTGCGGCGCTGACCTTCGGTGGGCTTACTGGTAATAAAAACCTTGCTGCTATTTTCAATACGTTTTCAGGCGGTTACTCTGATGTGACTGGGCTCACACTGAAGCCTGGAACAGGCGCTAATTATAGTTACTCTGGCGTCATTGCCGATGGTGCTGTGGGCATGACTTTAACAAAAAGTGGTGTTGGCACGCAGACATTGTCGGGAGCTAACACCTACACAGGTGCCACCACGGTTGCCGCTGGAACCTTGGCGCTTGTTGGTGGTAGTCAAACATCACCGATTACCGTCAACAGCGGGGCATTTTTGGGATTCACTCTCGGTTCACCCACCACCTCAACTGCTGCTGTGACTTTTGATGCAGGCTCCAGTGTTGCAATCACGGGGGAGCCCGTTTCCGCGACGACTTACACACTGTTGACTACTGCTGCTGCGATCACTGGATTACCTATTTTGGCTTCGAACATCCCAGGTTTTGTTTTGCAAGTCGATGGCGGCAATACTCTCAAGCTTGTGCCCGTTGCACCTGGCAGCTATGCCGCATGGCAATCGGCCAATGATACGACAGAAGCTGCGAATCTCGATCACGACAATGATGGCGTGTCGAATGGTATCGAATTTTTCCTTGGTGGATCAACAGATACAACGGGCTTCACCGCCTTGCCGGGTGTGATCAATAATTCTGGCACGCTCAGCGTGACTTGGACCAAAGACTCCACCTACACAGGCACTTACGGCGTGGGTTTTGTTGTGGAAACTTCCGCTACACTTGATGGTCCATGGCTTACGGAAATTGCCGATCCCAATGCTGGATTCACTGTTAGTTTCCCATCCGCTAATGAGGTGAAATACACGTTCCCCTCGCCACTCGGCACGAAAAACTTTGCTCGACTTAAGGTGACGCCATAAGCAAAAACCAAGAAATCTAACATTTAATTTTAGTAATACTCATGAAACTACGTATTCTCTCCACCGCATCTATTTTTATCGCATTTGGCGTGCCTCACGCGTTCGCGACTGACTTCTATTGGGACGGCGGCACTGGAAACTGGAGCACAGTAACGGCATGGTCAACGGCCTCTGGTGCCTCGACTCCTAATCCTGCTAATTTCCCAAGCTCTTCAACAACTTCTGATCTCATTTTCAACATCACTACAGCCAATACTGCGGCAAATGTAGTTTCTTTGGCAGGCGCTAATCGTGCTGCTCGTTCGCTAACTTTCAATACATCGGGTGCGTCAGGATTCCGCGCAGGGGGGAATAGCATCGTTAGCGTTAACCTGACACTTGGCGCGGGCGGCATCACCTTGAATTCTGGAGCTGGTTCAGTAACCATCAGTCAGAACCCTTCTACGAATGGTGTAATCACTACGGTGTTGGGCTCGAGTCAAACTTGGATCAACAATGGATCAGGTGTGCTCAGTGTGCAGGGAAACGTGAATAATGGCGCGAATCTTTTGACTGTGGACGGTACGGCAAATACGTCGATTTCTGGTGTGATCGGCAGTGGAACGGGTGGCTTGACGAAAAATGGAAGTGGAGCACTCACTCTTTCCGGTGCGAATACCTACACTGGCGCAACTTCAGTGAGTGCTGGGACATTGTTTGTGACGGGATCATTGACAAGCGATGTTACGCTCAGCGGTACGGCTACGATCGGTGGTGGAGGAACTGTGGGGGCGATTGCTTTTGGTGAATCATCTTTCTTCGATATTTCCCAAGCTCTGGGATCTAGTAATCCACTCGATGCCACCACTATCAACTTCGCAGCTGCTGGATTTGGCATCGATAACCTCAAGTCCTCTGGCGCGGCAGTGGATTGGAATTCCGTTGCAGTCGGTACCTACACACTCATTAATGGGACGCTGAATTCGACTAATCTCGGGAATTTCGGCTTGGATAATGCGCATGATATTGGTGGTGGGAAAAGTGCCTACTTCCAAAGTGGCAGCTTGCAACTTGTCGTCATTCCGGAAACGAGCAGTTTGATTCTTGGCTTTCTTGGGCTAATGTCCATGCTGCGCCGCCGTCGCTAATATATGACCCATGCACTCTATTGTCGCTGTAGTTTTCTTGTTGCCGAAAATATTTCTTCGGCCTGTATCTTATGCCGTGAGGTGATGCTTCGCCTGTGGAAAGTTTTCTTGCAGATCTTTCTGGTAGTGACATTCATACTTGCGCAAGAAGTTCGTGCGGCTGATATCTACGGTAATACTACTGATGCAGAAGTCCGCTCCGATGTAGTGCTAGATTCGACAACTGTAAACACGATGATCGTTGGCGGAAGTGGCAGTCCCATAACGGATCGTGCGGCGGTCTTTGTGATGCAGTTGCCATCATTAGGGGCTGTGGCGAATCCCTTTACTTCAGCCATTTTTCGCTTTCATTTGGTTTCGAAAACAGGAGCGCCCGTGAATGTTGATCTCTATGGTTTGGGTAGTCGGAGTACTGCCACGGTGTTGGCGAGTGATTACTATGGGCAAAATGCCGCCACGGATGCGAGCGATGCGACATTGTTGCAAAGTGACATTCTGAGTTCTACAACAGCGACCGGTGTAATCTCGACAAAATCGACAGGCAGTACCGCGTTGAAAAATTTTCTCAATGCTCAATATGCAAGCGGCGCTGGTGCGGGTAAGTATGTCTTTTTGCGACTCAGCACCATCGCAGCACCTGACGGTAACAATCGCTATACAGTTACTTCGGCAAATGGTGGAGTTTCGGGATCTGTCGATACTCGCCCCAAAGTCATCTATAATCTGCCGACGGGTTATACTCGTCCGTTTATCTGGGTGCGCGACTCGGAAAAAGTAGGCATTCTGGCAAAGATATCTGGCAATGCTTGGGCCACGAGCGTTTATAATGGCATAGTCTCGCGAGTGGCAACGGATGTGGCGAGCCATCAATCGAACCGCGATACATTTCTCCGTCAGTTGCCTGTTGAGTGGTCTCTGGCTACGCCGAAGTTCAAAACGATTCCCGCGTTTGAGGAGAGTTCCGTGCGCTTTCCCGCAGAGGCTAAATTCAATGACGCTCTCGATTCCGCGGTGTTGTTTTATCTAACAGGAGATGCGAAGTATGCTCGTTGCGCTGGAGATATTTTGCATAATGCTGTGAAAACCTTGTTACCAGTAACCGCGTCTGCGAGCACAGGCAATGGTGGTTGGATTTTTCAGACGGATTTTCTCAAAGAAGCACGCGTGACGGGCACGCAGTTGCCGATGGTCTATGATTTTCTCTATGCATGGCTGCAAACCAATCAAGTGTATGATGTGAAAACGGCGAGCATGGTGAATTTCAATTTTACCAACGCGCAGAGTGTGTTTCGGAAATACTATCAATTGGCCCGCGATCATGGGCAGAAGGAATCAAACTGGTCGGCCTTGATGGCAACGACGATGCTCAATAACTTGCTGGCGCTTGATAGTTCTACCGAGCGTGATGCGGCGATTCAGATTTATCTCACAACAGGATCATCACGTCAGGCCTCGTTGCAATATGACTATCGTCACTACACAACATCAGGAAACATTTGGCCAGAGTCTTTGCAATACGCGGGTGCTGTTGGCTCGATTCGCAGTGCGCATATGGTTTTGTTAGAGCGGGTGGATCCACAATTGAATTTGTTTGATGTCTATCCGAATCTACCCATGAGCCTGCCTCGCATTAGCTACTTGCGCTATCCGAATGGTGAACAGGTCAGCTTTGGTGACGGTCATCGCCAAGCGGGAGGGCAACCGTATTTTCAATACGAGTTAGTTTATCAACACGCCTTGGCACGCGGTCGCGGTAATCTAACAACTTTATTTGGATCGTTGATCAATGGCGGTGTCGCTACTGGTGATTACAATCGTTCAACACTGCGTGATTACTCGCAGTTAGGTTCGCAAAATGAAGTGCTTCAACTACTGTGGCAAGCGGCAACTCTAACTGAGTCCGCCGTCACTCCTGAACTGCCGCGCACTGATACATTGCCATTCGCGGGCCTTTCCCTACAGAGAAATCCTACTCCCTCGAACAATAGCAGTTATGGATTGATGTGCTTCGTTGGAGGTGCAGGATATGTTCACAGTCATGCGAGTGGCATGAGTATGGAACTTTATGGTATGGGTGAAGTGATGGGCGCGAAGTCCGGACGCGATGACTACGGTGGCACGCTGCATGAGAACTATTATCGCTTGTTTGCCTCGAACAACACCGTGATTGTCAATGGCGGATCGATAGGAGAAGGCGGATGGTCCGACATCGGAATCAACACGGTGCAAAATGTCTCCATGGAACCACAGCCATTTGCCGCAGCAGTTTCTCCTGATTTCTCCTTCACTTGCAGTTCATTTGCTGACAATAAAGGAATACTTGCTGAAGCAACTCAGCAACGCACGATGGCGATTGTTCGCACTTCGCCAACGAGCGGGTTTTATGTCGATCTTTTTCGCTCAAAATCCACTGTCACCAATCGCACGGCGACAACGCTAAATGGCACGGTTACCAATCAATATCACGACTACATCTATCGAAATATTGGAGATACCAACATAGATCTGAGAGCTGACGGCCTTACCTTGCCTCTGACCAGCCAAGCCAATCGTTTTCAAAATGACGTTGGCGATGCATACGATCAACCAGGCTGGCGTTACTTTACCAACACGACGGTTTCGTATCCGACGAGTCAGTCGGTGCGTGCGCAATTTATGGCTACGGTAGCTGGCACAACACGTTACATGGATTTGCACATGCCCGCTGTGGCCAGTCGTGAATATGCAAAAGTCACAAGTCCTGCAATCGTCGATGCGCCCAGTCCTTACAACAGTCGATCAGCTCCGGCTGTGGTGGTGCGACAAATCGGTGAGGCGTGGAACAAGGCGTTTGCTGCGGTCTATGAACCACACTTTGGCAGCACGGGCAACACGGTGCAAAATGTGACCCAATTGGTACGCAGTGGCGTGGTAGTGGGTGTAAAAGTGGAGAGCAAAGTAGGATTGCAAAATGTGGTGCACTTCATTGTTTCGCATGCTACGTCGAATGAGACGTTCACAGACGCATCGACGGGGCTTTCGTTCACTGGACGATTTGGAATCGTCGCTGATTTCGGCGATGGCAATACAACATTGTATCTCGGCGAAGGATCGGCGCTGACTTATCGCGGTAATACGATCTCCACCGTGAGCGGGAGCAGTTCCCAAGCGCAGGCTCGATTTGCTTATGGGCAAACGCCAATTGTCACTGCTAATTCTGCAGTAACCGTTGTGCCTGCGCCGTCGCCAGCAGGATCTTCTTGGGTTCCTACGGCAGCAGGAACGAGTTACGTGTGGAATCAAAGTGCCAACTGGAATCCTGCCGCCATACCAAATGGCACGGGTGTCATCGCATATCAAAATGGCAACATCCTCGGTGATCAAATAGTGAGCATTCCATCGAGTATCACCCTCGGCGAATTGGTTGTGGGTGATAGCAACGGTGCGCAAAATACCCTCATCCAGAAAAGTGCCAGCGGCTCCTTCATTTTCGATCAAACGGAAAATGGCATGGCGTATCTCACGCGAACTGCAGCGGGAACTGGAACGGTTACGTTTCATGACCAGCTCAACATAGCGCTTCAGGATGATCTAACTGTTCGATTGGCAGGAGGATCGGCTAGTTCTACCTTGGCGATCAACGGCGTTATATCGGGTGCAGGCAAAAGTTTTACCAAGAACGGTGATGGTTTGACCTTAGTGCTAGCAGGTGCCAATACCTATTCAGGTCCCACACGAGTGCTTGGAGGAATTCTCAGCTTGAATCATAGCTTAGCGCTGCAAGATAGTGTGCTCGATACGACAAGCAGCATCAACGGAAATGCCAGCAACGGGCTGCGTGTCAGTGTGCCATCCCTGACGCTGGGAGGCCTTTCTGGTAGTAAAAATATCGCCTCACTTTTCACGACAACTGCTAGTGGTTATTCGGGGCTCACCGCTCTCACGATTGATACCGCAGCAGATTCTGAATACTCGGGAGCTATCGCCAATGGTGCCCTAGGCATGTCGCTAACCAAACAGGGGGATGGCACGCAACGATTGTCGGGAAATAACTCCTACACGGGCAGTACGATGATTTCTGCCAACTCTGGTGTGTTAGAAATTTTCGGCTCGGGAAAACTAGGCAATGGAGCCTATGGCAGCACACTTGCTGTAGGGAGTGGATCGACATTTTACTTCAACAGCAGTTCCGCACAGATTCTGAGTGGTGCAATCAGTGGCGCAGGAGCTTTGATCAAAGATACAGGTGCAAACGCCCTAACACTTAGTGCGGCCAATCCCTTGTTCACAGGATCCGTTGGCATTCATGCAGGAGCACTTGTGTTAGGGAATACGAATGCCTTGATTGGTATTGCATCTTTGGCCTTGACCGATACTAGCCAACTCAAGGTGAGTGTGCAAAATGCGAGTATCAGCGCGCCGATCTCCCTTGCTGGCACACCGACGATTCATGCGCCAGATTTCGGCACGGGCAGTACAACATCGACAATGACTCTCGGTGGAGTGATGAGTGGTGTTGCTGATCTAACATTTTCTTCCGCCAGTGCTGTCGCCTCAAATTCTCAACAAACCATTTTACTCAATGGGCAGAGCACGTATAACGGGAAAACAATCATCCATCCAGCGGAGAACGATGCCAATCTCACCGTAAAGTTGGGAGTTGATAACGCCTTGCCGACGAACTCTGTAATTTCGGTGAATGGTTCTGCGGGTGGCGGAACAGGACGGTCGGCAAGATTGGATCTCAATGGCTTTGATCAGACAGTTGGTGGATTACAAAATACTCCCGCGAATTTGCGTTCGCAGCAAGTAATCAACTCATCGGCAACGCCATCAATACTAACCATCCAAAATACAGGCACACATGTGTTTTCGGGAAATCTGCAAGGCGCGACCTTAGGAGTGATCAAAGCGGGTACGGGCACGCAGACATTTTCTGGATCGAACAACTACGCGGGAGCTACCACGGTCAATGCCGGAAAACTCTACGGCGCGACCGGAGGAAATGCAGGAAATTCAACAGTGATGGTCAATAGTTCACAAGCAACCTTTGGCGTATCAGTTACCAATGTCACGCAGACATGGACTTGCGCTGCTTTAACGACTGCCGCAGCTGGTAAGTTGGAATTCAATTTTGGCTCACTTGCTCCTGGATATGTCACTCCGCTCACGGTGAGTGGCGTGGCCAATTTTTCTATTACACCGACAGTGCGCGTTATCAGCAATAGCGGCATTGCCTTAGGATCGTATCCCCTGATGACATGGTCTTCCATCACAGGTTCTGCGCCGAGTAGCGTCAGCGTTGTTCAATCGAATGGCACCAATGGTTTGGCAGAAGGAACCACGGCGAGTCTTTCGGTTACAGGGAATACCCTTTCTTTGGTGATTTCTGGCGTGCCTACATCCGTCAAAGCAAACAACGCTAACAATTTGAACATCGGCTCCAGTTGGGTGGGATCGGTGCTTCCGAATGCTTCTTCAACCGCCGTGTGGAATAGCACTGTCACCGCGGTAAATACTACGGTTCTAGGAGCTGATCTGACATGGGCTGGCATTACCATCACAAACCCGACAGGAGCGGTTACGATCAATGCCGGAAATACACTGACGATTGGCGCAAATGTGACCGATATCAATATGAGTGGGTCATCAGTCAATCTGACCTTGAATTGCGCTATCATGTTGGATGATGCCAATATATGGAATGTGGGGACGAGTCGCGTATTGACCCTTGGTGGCGTGGTGGGCGGTGATTTTACTGTTAGTAAAGAAGGTGCGGGAACCTTGATCATGACAGGCGTCAATACCTACACAGGAGATACAATTCTGGGCTCTAATGCGGGGATTTGGGAAATTGGTGGTGCAGGAAAAATGGGCAATGGTAACTATGCGGGTGCTGTGGAGATTGGTAGTGGTTCGACGTTGCTCTATAACAGCACTGCGGCGCAATCGTTGAATGGTGAATTGCGTGGTACAGGGTCGTTGGTGAAAAATGCTAGCAGTATCTTGACCCTTGCGGCTGCGAATCCCGACTTCACTGGAGACATCGCCATCAATGCCGGATCTCTCAATGTGAGTGATGTTTCAGCACTTGGAGCCGCGAGTTCACTGAAAATCTCAGGTGGTGCTGCACTGACATCACAATCATCGGGTCTTAGCGCCACCACGCCGATCATTCTCGGAACTACGGGAAGCACTTCTACGATTTCCGTTGGGCGCAACTCTGCAGCACAGGGGGCATGGACCTTTCGTGGCGCGATTTCGGGTAGCGGCAATCTGACCTTCACAACACCGAATGTTGTTAGTGGTGGCAACATGCAAACGGTATTTCTAGGTGCGAACAATACTTATGCGGGCACCACCACAATCACTACTGGAAATACTAATAACTCCTACACTGTTAAAGCATTGGTCGCAAGTGCGTTGCCGGAGACGACGGTGCTGCATCTCAATGGTGGCAACGGCGCGGGTTCGGGGCGCTCGGTGAATTTTGATATGAACAGCTTGGACCAAGCTCTGGCGGGGCTCAGTAATACGACAGGGCTGACTTCGCGCTCGCAACGCATTTTGAATAGTGGTAATGAACCCGTGACACTGACGATTAACAATGCTTCTGACTTTAATTTTTCCGGCAACATCAACGGCAGTGGTATGGATTTGGTCAAGCTAGGCGCTGGAACGCAGACAATTTCAGCGGCGAATCTTTTCACTGGTAGCACCACCATATCGGAAGGTGTTTTGAGCATTGGGCATTCGCTCGCCTTGCAACAGAGCGTCTTGAATGCTCTCGATAGCATCCCAGGTGATGCGACGAATGGATTGAAAATCACCGTGACCACGCTCACGCTAGGTGGGCTTAGCGGTGATCAATCTTTGGCCTCATTGTTCACGACGAATGCGGGTGGTTATACTAGTATAACCAATTTAACGATTAATCCGCCGAGTGGACTAGTGCATGAATACTCGGGCATCATCGCGAACGGTGCGAGTGGCATGAACGTCATCAAATCGGGAGCTGGCACGCAAGTGCTGTCAGGTGCGAATATTTACACCGGAACAACATCCATTCAATCTGGCACGCTGGCGCTCGGGGCTAACCATGTGATTCCGAATAGCTCTGCCATTTTCATTGCCGATGCAAAGCTCGATGCGGGTTCATTCACAGATACGCTGGGAACTTTGGATTTCACCGGAAATGCGACGATCCATTTTGGTAATGGTGGAGCATTGGCTTTTGCTGCGAGCAATTCGAACGACTGGACGGGTGGCGCCTTGACGATTACAGGAGGTTTTGTTTCGGGTAGCACGGTCCGCTTTGGAACGTCGAGTGCAGCCCTCTCACCAGCGCAACTTGCTCTCATTTCGATTTCCGGTTATCACGGAATCGGTATCAATAGCAGTGGTTATCTTACCGCATCGCCTACGTATGAAACTTGGGCTGATATGAACGCTCCGACGACTACTGCAAGCGCCGATGAAGATTTTGACGGGGTCGCCAATGCAGTGGAATATGTGTTAGGCGGTTCGATCGCAAGCAATGACTCCTCGAAACTACCAACGATTAGCACCAACGGTGGCAACATGCAGTTTCGGTTTCAACGCAGCCAGGCTTCGATTGATGGAGAGACCACGGTAGTGATTGAAGTCAGCGATGATCTTCAAACTTGGAATCTGTCGCCATCACCTTATACTGTTCCCGATTCTTTCACTGGGCTGATTTCCTCTGGTGTGATGGTGGAAAAAAATGTCCCCGTATCTGGGATCGACACTGTAACACTGACGTTGCCTGTTACTGGGAAAGCGAAACAATACTTGCGCCTGAAGGTATCTCGGTGAACGCCCCACTAAAGTTCCCAAGGCAATCAATTACCTGAATGTTAAAATTGACCACCCGTCAAAAAAATGGAGTTCATGCCAATGTCTGGAAGATCGTATCAACTTCAAGCGTATGCTGAAACGAAAACAAGGATGGTGATGACACGTGCAGAGTTTTGTAAAATATTGGTTGCAGGTTCATTGATGATTCGTGGCAATGGGGCGGCGGAGGAAAGTGATCGTGATGCTACGCAAGCTGTTGAACATGGCTTGAAAAAGTTAAACGATGTGTTTTGGCTACCCGAGATTGCGAACTGGGTGGATCGCCCTCAGAAAGATTTGCGGGCGGTGTTTGAGGGGAGAATGAATCCACCTTGGTGGTCGTGTGCGAATGTCGTCGAGGGGATGATAGATTGGATGAATCGCACATCAACAACGAGTTACGATGCGCAGATCCGAGAAATTTATGAGGGCAATGTCATTCGTGGTGGCCGATATGAAATGTTGGCCAATTCCATGCAGAAAAATGGCGATTGGAAAGGCCAAGATCAACAGGTGTTAGCTCGTAAGAAAAAAGAGTTGGAAACTCCGAGGGTTAATGCGAGTCAATTTCGCAATGAGTATCTGGATGACTCGGGATGGTGGGCTTTGGCGTGGTTGGCGTTTTATGAACGCACGAAAGAGTCAAAGTATCTCGCTACGACAATCTCGATTCATGAGCATATGGCGTCGGGCTGGCGACAGGATGGTGGCATTTCCTGGGCGCTGGAACCCGATAAACGCGGTGCGAATGCCATTACAAATAGCTTGTTTGTTGTGCTGTCAGCAAGGTTGTATCGTCTAACAAAAAATCAAGATTATCTCAATTGGGCGAAAAAGGCGCTGAATTGGCAAAAGCAAGTGAAACTCTACGATGGATTTGGAATTGTGGATCGTCCTGGGCATCGCGGAGATTATTGGACATACAACCAAGGAGTTTATCTCGGGGGCTTTGAGGCCCTGCATGCAGCTACGGGAGAAATCAAATACCTGAAAGAGGCCGCACTTGTTGTGAAGTCAATGATTGAAAAATCAGGTATTGTAACCAGTGAAAAAATCTTGCTGGAAAAGCTGAGCACAGAAGGGTGGGATGTAGGAATGTTCAAAGGCATTTGCGCCCGATATTGGGGTTTGCTCGCACGTTCATTGCGTCGGGCAAAAATCCGCACGGATGTAGCAGTTCAAATCGAAGATGTCTTGTGTGCGAGTCGCAAAGCCGTGCTGGCGTTGCCGCAAAAGCAAGGTCTCTATCCGTTAGAATGGCAGAGTCATTCACGGGCTGAAGTGGTAAATTTTAATACTCATGCTTCAGCGATTTTGCTATTGATGGCATAAACCCTGCAATCGTGACGTATATCCTGCTTTTTCTCTATTCTATTAGAGATTTTATTTCGTATCCACGCTCTCGCAGATGCATTCGCATCTCTATTGGAAACCTGATCCGTAGTTTTGTTTTCAGCTCTGATCAGAATGGCTCGCTGCTGGTTCGTCGGTGGTTTTACTTTTCGGGGATTCGCCAGTGATGATTTATCAGAGGTATCACAATGGCTCAGCATTACCGGGATCTACACAGGCATCGCTTGCTCTCGGACCACTCACACGCGCACACGGTGGAAGCTATCACTCTGTAGCGCTCGATTCTAGCGGGTTGACAACCAGCATTCCTGCATCATTGACCATATTCTACAACTACCCACTCTTGGCGCGGAGATATTGTTAGGTTTGGCCGCAGAGCGGAGGATTATGATGCTGATGGCTACCGAATGGCATCGAATTGATTCTCGTTGCTGCCCTTGCGTGGCAGAATCAGATTCGATTAATAAGACATTCGGTAATGATCACTGAGGTATTGGAAGCTCATGCAAACGGTGATAAAACCCTACAATGAAAATTTCCGATTCCTCCATATGAGTCAAAGTACTTCCTACGCTTGCGGATGGAGGCCTAGTGGTATCTTTCTCTAACAAATTTGCACTTATTTGCTCTCGCGACTTGTTCCTTGGATGCTTACGTTGCGGAAGCGACCAATGTCATCGAATGAACCCAGTCCGATTTTTCCCCACGCAAAGGTTTTATCTCGGGCGGTAAGCAGTGGAGTTTTGTCTTGATCAAACCAAACGCCTATGTCGCCAGTTGCGGCGTTACGGATGATTTTCACTTGATGCCAGGTGTCTTTTTTCCATGGAGTGCCAGCATTGCGCCACGTGGTGATCGGACTGCGATCAGCTTTGTTGACGATGTGGATTTGGTGATGTGCGGCATCAGCTTTTTCTCCGAGATGTACGTAGTAAAATTGATCTGCCCCCGTACCTCCAAAGGCGATGCAAAGGTCATTGTTACCCTCGTTGAATGTGTTTAGCTGACATTCGAGGGTGAGTGTAAAACTGCTCCACTCACGTGTAGAAAACCATGCCAAGTTGGTCGGGCTACGGAAGGGAGGCTTGTAGGCGTTTTGCTTGGTCAGTGTCAGAGTGCCGTCGGCATCGTCATTCCATTTCCATGCAGTCGCATCGTCGAACGTCCACTTGGCTTGGTCGGAAAAAAGGTTCATGGGTACCGCGGCCGAGCGTGAACTTGCAACACAGCATGATGGCGGTTCGATAACAGGCGGAACTGTGGCTTGTTGGCTGAAAGAGTTTGAGCCAAGAAACAACAAGCAAGAGGCAGTGAAGTAGAGAGGGGAGCGCATGCGACAAAGACTTTGAAATCAAGGATTCATGCCTTCGCCTTCAGCAGAAATCGTAGGTTTTGGCATGCTTTCATCGGGCAATATTTCGTTGAGCAAGCGCTCGACACCGCTCTTTGCAAGTTCACTTTGTGGATAAATGTTTTGCGCTTTGAGGAACCAAGCCATGGCTGAACCAGTTTGCTTCGGCGTGCGCTTTTCAAATTGCTGTGCACGATCAATGGCCTTTGTGAAGTCGGCAACCTTGGGCGCTAATAGTTCGATTTCACGACCAAGCTTCGGATCATCAGGGAACTTTTCACGAACTTGAGCCAATTGTTCATAAGCGGCATAGTCTTGGCCCATTTTCGAAAACTCATTCGCCTTGCCAATGGATGCCTCGATGCTCGTGAGGTTGGTGATGATTTGCTTGAACGCCTCAAGGCGTTGCGGATCGTTTTGAATCGCGGGGGCGATGCGATATTGATCAGTGAAAATCTGACGATAGTTGTTCTCAGAAAGAAGACGATCAAAGTCATTTTTCGCAGTCACCAGAGTGCTACCAGCCTCGACGAGTTGATCGAACTCGGCGAGCTTCGGATTTTGCGGCCACACTTCCATGGCCTTTTTGATTTCCTCGCGTGCTTTATCGATTTCATTGGCCGCGACGTGGGTCTTGGCGGTCATGATGTGCATGTTCGAGACGCGGGTGTAAGTGGCGATTGCGGCATCAGCTTTGTTGCCATTAAAGTCACTGGCCATGGTTTTCATGTTGGCAGTGATTTTTTCGGCAGTGGTGTAGTCTTTGGCATCGATGGCAGCGAGAAGCTTGTAAGACTCGCGCACAAATTCTAACACCTTACGCTTGCGATCGCGCGGTAGGGTACGGATGCCTGGCATGAACTCGCCTACGGCATAGGCTTCGGACAAGCGCTTTGCTGCGGACTCAAGTTCGCCTTTGTCCGCAAGGAAATTGAATGCCTCTACACCTTTGTCGCAGTCGCGAATGAACTCGGACGAGAAGGAATCGAGACTCGCTACGGTTGGGCTGAAACCGACGGATTCGTTGAAGAGCTTGGAAGTATCTGAGTTTTTGTCGAGATACAACTTGCTCTCACCATCGGTCCAGATTTGATTGTAAAATCGCGATGCCATGAGCACGTGCTGGAAGCGGCGTTGCATGAAAAACTGCATCATCAGAGCTTGATATTGAATCTTCGCTTGGACGATCTGCACTTCTCCCTTGAGCTCGTTTTTCTTTTTCATCGCCTCAATTTCCAAAATGCGGCGTTGCATATCGGCGTAGCGCAACGATTGCACACCGCGTCCGGGATCTGTAGCAGCCCCAGCGCGTGTACCAGGCCCGCCTTGCTGCTGCTGTCCGTTTTGTCCGCCACCACCACCTTGTTGCGCTTGGCCGCCCGCTTGGTTTTGTCGTCCACCGCCACCAGTTGTCTCGCCGGTTTGGTTCAGAGTAGGGTCTTTTTCATTCGCTGCTTTCCAGTCAGCCTCACGAATGACACGCTGTTTTTCGTCCTCTAAGGATGCCATCAGTTTTTTGGCACCTTCGACGTTCTTTTTGGAAACCATGGCGACGTAGACCGCTTGGGAGAGGGAATCGCAAAGCTTGGCATCACCAGGATACTGTGAGGCTTTGGGCAAGAGCTTGAATGCCTCGTAAAGTTGCGGCCCCTTGGGGTTATGCGGAGATACCAAGGCGAGAATTTCATCAATGGTCTCGCGGTATTCCACAGCGGCAGCTGAGTCGTCTTCTGGCTCATTGAGGTAGCGCTCGAAGCGAGCTGCGAAGAGACGATTGTCAGCTATGGCGAAATTTCTCCCATTAAATGTCACGGTTTCCGCGGAGGGATCGATGAATGGCACCTCATTCCCCACCAGCGGTGCAGCTTTCTCCTGAGGTGGGCGGTTGATAGTGGTGTTGTTGTTCTGCGGCGCTTGGTTGCCACCTGCTGTGGGTGGAGGTGTGTAGACTTGAGCCAAGCAAGGCAAGCAAAGGGCGCAGAGAAGAAGGGATTTTTTCATAAGAACTTGGACGTATGAGGGTTCGGGAAATTATTGGCGAGCGATTTCGGTTGCTACAGGTACGCCGCCTTCGCGGAATTTGACTTTAAATGTGAGTTTTTGAAGTCGTTCAATGTTCACGCCATCGAATGAAGAAGGGATTTCAATGCCGATCAAATCTTTGCTATCGTCAACAAGTAACGAGACAAGTTGGCCATTGTCGCGCGGCCAGCGTTGATCGACAGTTCCTGAGACAATGTATTCATTGCCGCGCAGAGAATTTCCATTCTCAAGAAATTCTTGCATCGAGAGCGGCGTGCCGCCTTTGATCTTATCGGACTTTCCGCCGAGAAGGAATTTTGCGCCGACGAGGGCGATGATGACGAAGGCCGCGATGCCGATGATCGCGGTGATATTGGGTCCTGAGCTAGCGCGTCTTGCCATATGATGTTTCTATCAGTAGAATGTTGGGATGTGGAGGAAAAAATCAATTATTCCCATTGGTGGCGTTTGGCACCGAACCAAGAAATGAGCAGACCTACGACGATGTGCAGGCCCAAAAGATAGAAGCACATTTGCTGTGGCGTGATACTGGTGGAAATCACCGACTTTACGGCGAGATTGCGAGTCGTTGCCAAGGCTTCTACGGAACCAGACCAAGCCCAATAAGCGGAAATGAAAGGTCGGGTGATTACCTCAATTTTTTCAGGTAGTGCCAGCACGGCTCCTGATAAAGGCAATTGGAAACCGACGAGGTAGATCGACAGCAGCGATGCCTGTTCCGCCGTTTTCATCATCGCGGAAATACCTAGGCAAACCGCCGTCATTGCGCCGTTGCAGAGCAGAAGGAATACGGCGTGCTGACCGAAGGACCCATCGAAGGGTGAGAAAATGTTCACAAAGACCGCCATCCATAGCGACTGCGCAACAACGAGGCAGGATAAAAACGCGACCTTGCTGGCGAGGTAGGCAGTGGGGCTGAGACCACCGAATTTCTCCTTCTCGTAAATCAAGCGCTCTCCCGCGATCTCACGAGCCGAGTTATTGGAACCCATCAAGCCAAGCAGCACCACTTGAAACATGATGATTCCCGATAGCGCCGAACCAGCTTTCATAGTATCTTGGCGCACACTTTGTTGCTCCGCTAGCTCCGCCATTACATCGTTTTGACGCATGTCCGAGAGCGAACGGATCGGCACATTGGCTTTGTCGCTGAATAAGGACACCAACACAGGGAAACACAACATGATTGCCAATTGCAAAAACACTTGGCCGCGATCGCGGAAAAAGATCCGCCAACGCCGTGAGAGCAAGGTCGCGAATTGACTCACCACACCTGGCGTGCGCACAGCGTCATCTTGTTGCTTCTCAGGATTTTCTGGATCATCATCAACTACGACCTTCGCCTCAGGAATGTGCAGTTCGCCATCGCGGATGTTTTTGGCGCGAAGTTTTTCGATTTTTTCGTAGTAGGCTTCACGATGTTTTGCCCATGATGATTGCCAACGATCCGAAGCTTGTGTCGCGAGGCGGGGATAGACCTCCTCTGTATCCTTGACCGAAAAATAATGCGTCAGCATGTCTGGTGGACCGTGGAATGCTACGCGTCCCTCATGCAATACGAGAATGGAGTCGTATAATTCCAAATGCGCCAGAGAGTGCGTCACCGAGAGAACGATGCGGCCCTCCTTGCGCGATAGCTCATGCAGCAGCTTGACAATCTCACGCTCCGAGCGCGGATCGAGTCCAGATGTGACTTCATCGCAGAGCAAAATTTTCGGATCGCTGACCAATTCCATCGCCAGACCAAGTCGACGCTTTTGTCCGCCGGAAAGAACTTTCACGGGACGATCTGCGATGGCTGCCAATCCTGTTTCTTCAAGGGCGCGATCAATGCGTGCATCGAGATCGGCAGAACCTGTGGTGCGCACACGCAGGCGCGTGGCAGCCTCGATTGATTCATCGACAGTCAGCGGATCATAGGCGATGGAAAACTGGGGCACGTAGCCGATTTCTGAGGGCTCGAAGTCATGGCCATCAGATAAGCTCTTGCCGTTCCACAACAGCGTGCCTGCACTCTCGGCATTCAAGCCCGCGATGGTTTTGAGCAGGGTGGTTTTTCCGCATCCAGACGGACCTACGATGGCCATAAAATGCCCCCGAGGCACGCGGATCGAGACGTGATCGACAAGGTTGACCTCGTCGCCGTCTTTTTCGATGGAAAAACAAACTTCCTGTAATTCAAGCATAACTCTTCAAACGCACCAAAACAGAAAACTCTTTCGCTGGCGAGGCGGATTTTTGGGATTTTTTCGGCATGGAGTGAGTGTTGCTCAAAGAATTGATCGCCCCGATGAAACGGATTTGTCTGATCGGGTGTATAAAAAAGTAGCTTGTGAAGCTCAATCTAGTTTACGCTTGGGGCCTGGTGGTTGTGGTGCAGCTCCAGGGGTGGGTGCGGGCGGTTGTTCAAGACGGTTGACTTCGAAGTCTAACGGTTCTTGGTATGCGTTACCGCCGTCGATTTCCCAACCGCAGGGAATGTTGAGGCTGTCGGCGATTTCGCGGGCCTTGAGATAGGTGGGGAAACTGTTAGGGTTAACCTTGAAAATTACGACACAACGCGGAGTTTGTTTGATGTAGTTGCATATGTTGTGGAAGCGGCCGCGCGGCTGCTCGCAGTCCGCTAGGGTGGCATCGCCTTTGGCCGCATCAAAAGTGATGCGCATGTTGAGTCGCGTCCACGGTTTATTGTGAGGCACGCTGATGGTCTGATTGCGCACTTTGAGATTTTTCGCAGCGAAAAGTTGCACAGTTTTTTCCTGATCGTAAATGCGGACATCGGCCTTCTTGGGGATCTTACGCAGCTCGCGAAAGAGGGCGCGCTCGTTGCTCTTGAATTCTCCCATAATCATTTTTTTCGCCTGTGGCGGATCGACGAGATGAATCTGATCATTGACCGTGTAGATGTAGAAAAGTACTGCTGATTCGGGAATGTCGCGACTGTTCGGAATTTTGACGACCGTGGCTTGGGGAGCTTTGGGTATCGGAGTTTCATCAAGCAAGGCCTTGATGCGATTGATTTCAGTGAGAATCGCATCTGTCTTTTTTCGCTCGTCGGCTTCGGTTTTTTTCTCGGCCTCAACTTTTTTCTGCAAGGCTCCCAGTTCCATTAATGCAGTTTTGTTTTCCTTGATCGAGTTTTCTAACAAAGAGAGATCAGCCTCGATTTTGCCCAATTCTTGCGGTGTTGGTTCGGGCGCTTTGAGGAGATCTTCTTGTTTTTTGATTTGATCGATGAGTTGTTGTTTCTCTTGCTTGGCCAGTTGTACCTCTTCCACGGTAGCGGGCTTGAGGTCGTTGAGGAGTTTTTCTACAGCTTGCTCGACGTCCATTTGCAGCAGGATCAGGATGACGATGAGCACGGCGACGACGTTGGTCAACGCGTCCATGAGTGAGTCCATGCTCACACCTTGTTCGTCGGATGATTTTTTGCGGGCCATGATGCGGGAAAAGTATGGGCTTATTTGCGAAGGAAAAGAGACAGATCGATTTCGCCTTGGGTTGGAACCGGGAGCTTGCCGATGCGAAGGTTGTATTTGGTCTCGGCATAGCCGCCAGCGGTGCGGAAGGTACCGTGACCATCAGCACGCATCAGGAAGAGAACGAGATGTTCACGTGCAGATTTGGTTTCGTTAAAAATGCTAGCCAGCGTGCTATCGGTCTGAATGGTAGCCGCAGAGACAGGCGTTTTTTTGCCTGATTTGTCGAGGATGACCAGACCATTGGCATTGCACTCGATGAAAACCACTTGGGTATTGGCGGAAATGCCGGAGCCCGCTGGGTTGATGCGAACGGGTTGCGGTTTGGTATCCGGCTTGATCTTGCGCTTTTCGAGTTCGGCTTTGAGCTCGGCGAGTTGTCTCTCTAACGAAGGTCGTTCTTTTTTGAACGCAGCAATTTGATCGAGAAGTTGCTCTAACATTTTTTGTAAGGCTGCATCGGACTGTGTCGGTGGGGCTTTGCTGTCGGCGAGTTGTTTGCGCAAAATGATGCGCTTGTTTTCTAGCTCACTGAGTTCGACCAGAGCCGCATTGCGTTCCTTGAGAACCGCTTTGGTTTTCTCTAACTCCGCTTGTTGTTTTTTGATGTCAGCCCGCAGTTGCTGGTGCTCTTGAGCGCGCGCCAGTTCTTGTGGATCACGATTGTTTTGCTCCTGCGCCTTGATGTCGGTAATGATCTTGATCATCATCGTCAAAATGCCGATCAAGCACGCGAGGATGCTCAAGAAGGGGAACAGGGAGACCCCGGCACCGGCAGCACTGGAATTGCGACGTGACATAGGTATGAGTGTCGGAAAAAAGCGGACGGATTAGCGCGAGAAGAAGCCTTTTTTCTTAATAGTGATGGTTTCGCCGCCGAGTTGCTTGAGTGTCTCATTGAGCGATTCCACGCCTTTGCTGAGCGAGGCGAAATACTCGTTGAGCTGCTTAGCGGGCTGCACCATGGCATCGCGTGTCTCGGAGGTGAGTTTGTCTATGGAGTGTTGGAAGGTCCCCTCGACCTTGGTCTGATGCGCATCGAGTCGCGTTTTCAGAGTTTCGCCTGCGTCACGTAAGATCGTGGAGGCGTCTTGGAGTTTCACCAAGAAGACTTCGTGAGCGCGAGAAAGCGAGGCAGCAAAGGCGGGAATGTTTTCAGCTTGCGAGAGCAAGAGGTCATCGGTGGCACTTTGTGAGTCGTTGAGTTTGGGCAGAAGTTTCTCTGAGCAAAAGGCATCGATCTCGGTGAGCATTTCCTCTTCCTCCTTCTGCATAATCGCCATCGGGAATGACATAATCATCGAGAGAATCAGTCCGAGCAAGGTCGTATCAAAGGCCACACCAAGACCACCGGTGAGGTTGTTGATCGAGGCCTTGAGCGCTTCAGGGTCTGTTGAGCCCGCAGAGAGTGAACTTACCGCAACGGACAAACCTTGCACAGTACCGATGAAACCGAGGATCGGAATGGCCCAGAGGAACACTTTAAGAAGTGTGTAGGAGCCGCTGATTCGATTGGCATCAATGTCCGACTGCGAGCTGAGGAACGTGGATACCTCGCCGTTATTGTTGCGTTTTTCGAAAAGCTCTAGTCCCTTGCGGATGCGATTGACCATGAGGCTATCGCGCAGGCGATTAGGGAGCTTATAGATGTGATCGATGAAACCACTGACGGTGTGGGAAGTGATTTCGCTACCGAGCTTGGCGGGGACGATGTCGAGCAACATCGCACGACGCTGCCGCTGCGTTTTTTTCCATTTCATCGCGAGGATCACAAAGCCCCAGATGAAAAATAAGACTTCAGCGTAGTTGACCCAGCCGCGTTGCAAGAAGATGTCCGACATGTATTTCCCTTTGAAAGGAAGCATGGCGAGTAAGAACAGAGTCGTGATCACTACGCCACCGGCAAGGCTAACGAAAAAGTTGACGTTCGCGTGGTCTTCTTCGTGCCAACCTCCGCGTTGGCCTTGTGGTGCGCTGGTGTTTGCGGCAGCTGCATTGGTTTTGTTCGCGGCAGCGGGGAGCGCGGGGATTTGAAACTTGCCGTTACAGCCGGGGCAGGAGACGATTTTTCCGGCGTGTTCTTCTTCAGCAGTCATGCTGAGTTGGCAGTGTGGGCATTGGAATTCCATGGGTCGTTTGGTGTGAGATCGTTGATGGGGCGCTGTGGTACGTCCGCTCGCGCGGAAATCTGTCGCACAACGATGGAAATGACATGAAACGAGTCCTAGTCAAGCGGATATCCTGACAGGTTTAGTTGACTTAGTTGCGTTTTTGTTAGATTAGCAATGATTCTAATCATGCTACCACTGCTATGCGCTCTTTGATGAAAATCCACGAGGCGAGTAGCAAAACGAGTAGTATGATGATCCAGTAGTGATAAAAGGGATCGCCGATGCTGTGGGCTTGCACGGCATTAATTTGCGCATTGGCAAGTTGGTCTTCGCTGGCGCAAAGACTGAAATCGGCCTCGCGGGTATCTGCAAAGTAGGTGGCGCTGGTGACGAGGATTTCCTCGCCTTGGCGGACTTGGAAAAATCCGGGTTGCTCGGGTGCGAAGAATGGTTGGTTGGGGTCGATTGATTGGCTCGCTAGCGTTTTGCCTTGGGCGTCGAGTTGATCAAGAAATAAAGGAGCGATGCTGGGTTTGATAGCGATGTTAATCGGTTGGGCACATTCCCAATTTTCTTGCGACTTGGCAACTTTTTTGGTGCGAATTTGCTCGGCGAAGCGCAGTAAGCAAACGATCAACGCGGGCTGGGTGTCGATGTTGGAGAGGCGCGGATCGAAGTTAAAAAGCAATTGTTGGCTCGCTGGCACAGTCGCCGTTGCTGGGGTGCTGCGCAGCAGGATCAGTGGTCGCTCGGCTTGTCTCAGGAGCACTTCATCGGAGGGGCGGATTTCGAGAGAAATGGTTTCACGAATGAGCAACGCTTGCCAGTTGATGCCATTCATCAGCGGGTGCTGGGTGGCGATGATGCCGCCGGCGAGATACTGACCTCCTTGAGTGGCATCGTTGGAGAAAATGACTGCATTGCCCTCGGGAAGCACGGGGTCGAGCGGATCATAGGAGACAAGAGACAAATCGGCTGCTTGTGTGCCTACAGGTTGCATGTTTTCGATCGAGCGGAGGATTTTTTTGCCCAAGGCTTCGAGTGGCGCGGCGGTAGAAAGAAACAATTGCTTGGGAGCGGGCCTCACGAGATGAAGTGTATCGTCGAGTGGGAACTGATCAGCCGAAAGGATCAGCTTGATGCGTTCAGATTTGCTGGGGAAATTCGCTTGCAGGGTAAGCAAAGAACGCGGTTCGAGGGTGATTGATTTTGGTGGGCTGAGCTGGCCGTTTCCGGAATCGATCTGCCAGGTGCGGGTGATTTCCTTGTCCGAATAATTCTGCAGTGTTGCGCGCCAGAGTAGGCTGCCTTCTTTTTCTTCGAATGATACTCCCGTGAATCCGCAGTTGTCAATTTTTTCGCCTGCGGCCAAAAGGCGCGGGTGAAATGGAAGGACCTCGACAGGAGTATCGGTCACGAACAACACAATGCCATCGCGCGAGACTAACGAACGAGCCAAACGCAGGGCGAGGGTGGGATCGGTGAGTGGCGTCAATGGCTGCCATGCTTTGAGTGCCGCGAGAAGTTCTTCGGTGTTCTTGCCAGCGTAGATTCGTGGTTTTCCGGGTATGGATTCAAGCACAGTATATTCGACCTCAGTGGCGAAGCCTTTGAGCGGAGGCAGTTGCTCGGCGAGAGAGGTGATGATGAGTTCTTTGGAAACCGACATCGACGCTGAGGAGTCGAGCACGATGGCAATGCGCTGGGTGCTACGGGCCATCGGGAATTGTGGTTCGGTCATCAGCCAGGTGATGAGAAGAACGGCGAGAAGCTGCATCCACAGGGGAATGGAATTGGTGAGCCGATCGAAGTTGCGTCCCGTATTGGCTTCGCGGTGGGTTTTTTCTAACAGAAATAAGGT
>Ga0208597_1000160_pt1 | contig 25051 bp, 26 predicted proteins | sample LakMenEpi05May12_FD_150673 | JGI IMG/M metagenome (GOLD analysis project Ga0208597, IMG submission 150673) | Freshwater microbial communities from Lake Mendota, WI - 05MAY2012 deep hole epilimnion (SPAdes) | ecosystem: Environmental > Aquatic > Freshwater > Lake > Epilimnion/Euphotic zone ...
ACCAATGAAGTTGTCCGTCAGCGCAATAGCCTGGTTGGAGCTATTGAACGGCTCAAACAGCATCCTGATGCCGTTGGTGCCGCCAGAGGTCTGCGAGTTCGTAGTTGTGCCCCGCACCCATACCTCTGCGTACAGAACATCGTCGCCCTGCACATTCAAAAACCTTTGTGTGGTGTCATCCGACAGCAAGGAATACGAAACCGTCGAGGACTGGTTGCCGGTCAGCATCAACGAGAAAGAACCAGTTCGCTTCTGCAACCCAGTGAACAGAGAACCCAACTGCTGAAACCAAATGTTCTCAAAACTGGGGTTCTTGATTAGGTTCGCGCCAGAAGAAATGACCTCAAGCGCAAGATCAGTCGCGTCCTTGGCAATGGTCACCTCAGTGACATATGCATCGTCCCAGTAGAAAACATCATTAGCCGGGACAGCAGAATCAACACGCAGGTACGGATACCACGACACCGCATCATCCGGCATGGTGATATAGCCGGAAAGCTTTTGCCACTTACCCTTCGTCAAAGTGCTGGGGGCAACCGAAGCGGCAGTCGGGAAGGTGGCAGTACCGTTCTCTAGCTGGACGCGAGAATGCAGCGAGACACTACCTGTAGCGTGAGAGTTGTTGGCGTGCGGGTAAACCCACGCCTCGTAGTAATACTTCTTCCCCTCAGAAGTAGGCATCTGCGGCAAAGACCTGTCGCTGGTGACATGCAAGCTGACAGACCGGGTGATTGCCCCAGTCGCTGTTTTCCATGAGTAGCTTCCGCTGCGCTTCTGCTCCGCGCTGCGAGAGCCATTACCGGCACCGGGTGGCATTGGCTCCCAGGCGAATGTGTTCTCAAAGCCGCCGTCGAACAGGATGCTCGCGCCCTTAGCCGCAGAGTCCTTGATCCCCAGGTTGGCCTTATCGGCACTTCCCTGCGCCGTATCGGCTTTCCCCTCAGCGGTCTGCGCGGCCCCCGCAGCAACTGAAGCGGCATCCACACCGGCCTTGGCCAGCGTGACCTCGCGTACCTGCACGTCATCGAAATAGTAAGTCTCACCCAGGTTTACACCAGGCAGCAACTGCAGCTTGATCACAAGCCACTTCGCGCCGGGGGGCATCGTGATGTAGCCGAACATCTTTGTCCAGCCACCCGGCTCAGGGCCGTTTTTCAGAGCGTTAGACGGAGTCAAAGCTATGGACGAATCTTCCAGCGCCACATTGCTCTGGCTATACGGCTGGAAGTGCATTCGGATCGCACCCACACCGCCGGAGGTCTGCGTGTTCGTTGACTTCGCCTTGACGAACACTTCCGCAAGGTAGACGTCGCCGGCGGTGACCGCGACGTTCGCCGGGTTAGCATCATCATCCGAAAGCAGCGAGTACGAGGCAGTCAAAGCCCCCGTGCCCACCAACTGCAACGAGAAGTTGCCGCTTCTCTTCGCGGCTGTGGTGTACATCGAACCAAGCTGCTGGAACAGCACATTCTCAAAGCCGGGATTCTTGATGATGTTCGCACCAGAGGACACGATGTCCCGCCCCAGCGTCAGCGCCGAAGTCGCATCGTCATAAAGAATGCCGGCCGCGGTGGCAACGGCCGCGACATCTTTCTTCTGACCGGGAAGAAGTTCCTGCCCCGTCAACTTTTTCCACAACTCGTTGAGGAAAGTCCCGAACGTGCTAGTCCCATCAACCAGAACGGTTTCCAAAGAGCCAACGAACTCTTCAGGGTCCTTCGTCAACAGAGCCTGGGTCACCGAATCAAGGAAAGCCTCTTGCCCTTCGTCGATGTTGAGGCCAGTCAGAGTCTCGAAAACCTCAGTTATCGACGCAAGAAAAGCCTCCGGCCCTCCGTTGATGTCCAGGCCGGTCAGAGTCTCAAAAACCTGCACCAACGACGTGTTGAAAGCCTCTGATCCTTCGTTAATGTTGAGGCCAGTCAGAGTCTCTATGAACAGCACAGCCTCGCCGGCAATGCCGCCGGACCATTCCTCAAGCTGCTCGATTGCCGCGCCGAAAGGGCCGGGCACAAACAAACCCCGCACAGCCTGCACCACAACCGAGACAAAGCTCTCCAATAGCTGATCGCGCATCTGGCGCATCTGCTCTTCGGAGAGCACATCCCGCTGTTGGGTATTGCCAGGGAGTGGCCCGTGGCCGACAGTTCCCTCAGGAACAGGATTGATCCATTCTGGGATATTCATGTCGGTCATGGGACAGGCCGCACCCTGACACTGAACGCGGACGCAGTACCGACAGTGGTGAATGTCTGCGAACCGGACTGTCTCTCAGCCCGAAAGAAGATCGTTGTCGCACTGCCCGCTGCCACTTTGTTGAAGTCGGCGACCGACCCGGACGGGGGTCCAGACACAAGCACAGTTGCAGACCCTTCAGCATTCTGCCCGATCTGACCCCGACCCCGGCCCAAGATTTTGCCTGCGGCCTGATCGTTCAGTCGGGCAACCAGGTCCACCTGAACGTCAGCACCCGTCCCGGTGATGACACACCAGCCCGACACTTCCGGTCGCCACGCGAACGGCTGCCCCGGAATGGACACCTGGCACAGCGTGTACGCCGAGTTGCCCGACGGAGTGTTGTTGATGGTCGCAGGCCAATACTCGTCCCCGACTTTCTGGGCGGCGTACTCGAATCCGTTGGCCGCGGTGTTAACGACGAGGATCCTCCCGGCCGCTGGGGTTCCGACCAGATCGTCGGCGTCAGCTAGGTCGAAGGCAGCAGCATCGCCTTTCTCCCCTTTGTGCAGCGCAAGGTTCAGCTTGTATACGTCGGTCGAAATCTCCGACCATGACGCCGAGTCCGGGGTGGGATCACCAGCGGGGAGCGCGGTGAAGTTGATCGCCGGGTCGATGGTGGGAGCGGGGCCGGTGTCGCCCTGGACAAGCCCAGGAAATGAACCTAGCCCGCCATCTGGTGCTGCCACCGCAATGAACATGTTTGAGTTCGGATCCCAGTCCATCGGGATGCGGAACTTCGCCACGTCGATGACAAGGTATTCCTTGCCGTCAATGACCGTGGTTGTCCAGTTGGTTAACGGCATGGTGTCCGCCTCCTTCTACTTGGGGTGTTGCGTTTTGCAACACCCCATAATCATCAGCCCTGGGGTGCGAGCGTCAGAACATTGATGCTTTCTAGAACGCCGGTGATGAACCGCTGATGCTTAGCCAGTGGGGACTCCTCGGCTTTCCCGTCGCCTACCTGTAGAAGAATATCGCGCTTGGAGCGGTCGATTTGAAACACGACCTCTTCGATGTAGTCGGTGAAGATTCTGGTCCGACCCATGTAAAGAACCGAAACAAGACCGCCGCGGAACACGTCCTTGCCCAGCGTGTATACCTCTCCGTTGCGGAAGGTGGCGATGACCGACACCCACCCCCGGGACTCCCACATGGCATTGATGAAACCGAACAGCGTTTCGACGTTGTACGGCGACGACGCGGTTGCGTGGAACACTTCAATGCCGGGATGGTAGGGGCCGACTTCATCCCGGCGGGTGTAATTCTGCATTATCTGGAACGCCAGAAGGGTGTTGTTAAGGAACCCTTCGAGCAGATTTGACGGAATGCCGGTGAATCCGATCAGGATCGCAATGGAGTCGATGAGCCAAGCGAAAGTTGCGTTCATCAGGTCGTTGAGCCACTTCGGCGACCGCCCACCGATGATGTGCTGCCACCCCTTCGGGGTGTGGAAACTGATCCGGCAGGTAAGGACGTTGCCTTTCTCGCCAGGTTCGGGCGCGATCAGCACCGCCCACGGCGGAACGTAATTAACCCCCAGCTGAGGGGAGATGTACACGCCATCCCGGCCGGGAACATCGTTGATGAACGGAAGGATTTCCTCGAAGAACGAACCGGCTACATCAACGACCTGACGCACCGCTGAATCAATCACCGTTCCGGTGGGGCCTGCGATCTGCGAGCGATCCTTGACGGTCACCACATACGTCGGCTGCGTCAACCCCAAATCGGGGAACGTCTGCGTCCAGTAGTCGGGCTGATCGTCACCAGGCAGCCACAGATCAACACTGACGGTGACCCCGTAGGAGGCGGTGATGTCGTTGATGACCGCGCCACAAGTTTCCATCCGCACGGTGCGGGCGACAAGCGGACTGGTGTCAAGGAACGGGTTGGTACGCACCACATAAAGAGGCGTTTTCAACATCTGGAAGATGTTGCCGTTGGATTGCAGCAGCGTCCCGAACCAGGTGCGGACGTCGGGATTGAGGCTCCCCGAGTTGTTGATGAACTCGTACAGGCCGGACTGAATCCTTAGCGCGTTCTCCGAGATCATTGCTTCGGTGACAGTGCACAAAGGGCCGATGAAAACAGCGTGCGAAAAAAGCTGGAACTGTATCGGCAACCACCAGTTCGGCCAGATCACCAAATAGTTGAGGATGTCCCAAATGCCGTTGAGGCTGGCGGTGCCCACCCATGCGCCGTTATCGAACTCGTAGTCGAACGTGTCAACGTAGAACGGGAAACGCAAGCCGGCGGTTTCGACAACAACCCCGACCATCGTTGAAGAGCAACTCATGAAGGTGTCGATAAGCCACGATTCGCCTTTGATCTTCAGCTGCGCGGAAGGCATCTTGTTACGCGGATCGCTGCCCTGCAACGAGATCATGTCGTCACCGAGTTCGCCGACCTTCACCCACATCTTGTCGTACACCGAGATGTGCCAGGACTGATCGACTGCCGACTCCTGGTTGGCCAGCTTCTCCGCCGCTGTGGCTGAGGTAATGAGATCGCCGTAGAGAAGTTCCTGCTTGAGAAGTTCCAGGTCGGAGACCTGGGGACGGTTTTTCTGCAGGCTGGACCAGTCCGCGCTGAACTCAAACGGGAATGTGACCGGAAACTTCGATGTCATATCCGATGCCAGTTCGCCGCAGTGGTCGGAGTCGCCACCAGGGCAATGAACTGCGCGCTAGTACCAGTGGTCAAAGCCGCGCCGATTGCGGCGAGAGCCGACGATTGCACGGTCACTGCGCCGGTACTGCTGTTGATGATCCTTAACGTATACCCCGCGACGACAGAAGTAGTCGGCAACACACAGGTCTGAGTCGTGGTGCCGGTGAAATGCTGGATCGAGTTTGAGGCAATGGTCAGTGTGGTCGTCCCGGCCGCGGTAACTGTCGCCGTGAAGCCAGGGATGAATCCGCGAGACGTCAGATTGATGTTGGCATCACGAAGCGCCAAGGTCGATGCAACCGCGCCAGCGTTGCTGACGGACCCTTGCAACTGACTTGCGTTCAAGTTAGGCACGTTCGTGGTGCTTGTCACCGTGAACGGAGCCGTGCCCGTAGCCACAGTCGACACCAACCTGCTAGCCGTAACTGTGCCGGCTGAGAAGTTTCCCGACGCATCCCGCCGGACCAGGGTGTCGGCGGTGTTGGCGTTGGTGGCCGAGGGAAGGCCGAGTAACTGGCTGGTGTTCGTGTTGACCTGACTGGCGACGTCATTGAACGCCGACGCCGACAAGGTTTCGCCGTTAATGTAGTTTTCTTTCAGTGCCATAATTGCTACCTCTTTCTAGAGTTAGGTGCATCGGCCATTAAAGGGGCCACCGCCTCAGGGGGGTTCCGGCTGCGACAATCCTTGAATCAGCGTTGCCGCCCTCCACCCTAACCAGGACGTTGTACTGCTGCACGGGGCCAGCGACCGGCTTCGGGGGGATCGGCTGAGAGAACCTTCCTTCGAGCAAGCTGTACATGTTTCCCTGCGGCGGCTGAACCCCGAACTTCGACAGCAGTTCCTCTTCAAGAGGGGAAGCGTTGTTTCCGGAAGCGAACGAAACGAAATCTTTCACCGCTTGCTGCCACCACTTGAGTTCCTGCGGGCTGGGCTGCACCGCGGTCAGGTCCACAACTCCCCTCTTGCGGGGGTCGGTGCGTATCTGCACTATCTGGTTGGGCAGCAGCGGCCCGTATTTCACCATGTCGGTAGTGCCTGGCCCCGAACCTATGTAGAACGTCCCAGGACCGTGAAGGGTGTAACGATCCCACATGTCCTGATCGCCCACGTTGACCCGGCGGAGCATCCCCGACTGGGTTTGAGTGGCGTTGTCCCCGGCTCGGAAACTCCGTATGGAAGCCGGTAGAAGCTGCACGGTTGGGCCGCTGCCTGCCTCCATCCCAAAGCCCATGCCCCGGTACGACGAACCCAGGTTCGATGCCGTACCTGGCTCTTTGACGGTCATCACTTCGACCATGCCGCCATCCAGCCCGCGAAGCACCCGGTACTTCCTGGGATCGCCATCAACCCCGGCCATGAAACCCCACGTCTCGCCGGGGGCGGGTGAAAAGATCAGCTTGTTCCGCAACGTCGTCTCGACGCCGTTGACGAAATACGACACTTCGATGTTGAAACGCTGAATCCGAAGACGTAACCCGTTCAGGCCTGGCGTTTCGGTGTTTCCCATCCGCAACCAGATGTCGTTGTACGCCTCATCGAAAATGGACCACTCAGGGAACGATCCCAGTTTCATGAAAGCGATCTGATTGTCGGAGCCGGTGGCGAATCCGGTGCGCCGAAGAACCGCCGTCCGGCTCTGATTGGTGCCCGCCGACCACTTCGCCTCCCAGTCGCCATCGCCGAAAATGGACTGCATTATGCCGGTGTACTGCGGAGCGGCAACCACCGTTCCGGTGCCGGTACCCGTATAACTGATCGTCCAGTTACTCAGATTGTTGAACTCTTCGTCGAGTTGAGAGAAACCGAACCTGAACTCGTCGGTGTGATCGTAGGACCGCCAGAACGCATCCTCGGCCTTGAACGGCCAGGTGAACTCCTGCGTAGTGAAGTTGCCGCCGCGGATCTTGTCGACCGGATTGCGGGTCCACCGCACAGGTGCCCACCAGCGGCCAGCGTTGTGGTCGAAAAACGACAACTCGCCAGGCTTCTTCGCGTCCCACGCGGCGATCCAGTCGCGGATCAGCTGGGCGGTGCTTTCCGGGGTCTTGCCGGTTGCGATCACCGTCATGTCCGCGTCGATCGGATCGTAAAGCGCATCAATGAACGTGGCGCCGTCCTGGGTGGCACCCTTCTGCTCGATCTGCGCCCACGGTGCCATCAGCCCGCTGAGAGACTTGAGCCTAATCGACTCAGGTGCGGTGTGACGATCAGGAATCGACATGCCGCCCATCAAATGGAACACAGCGGTATCGTCGTAGGACCGATACGTCATGTTCGGCTTCTTGCCGCTCAGCAAGTAGTAAGCCCCATGCGGCGTGATGGGATTCGACGGAACCCTGAGCCGGATATTACCCACCATGTGCCACACACCCCTCTGCGGGGTGTTGCGCTTTGCAACACCCCTTCATCAGCGCGCCCCCGGTGCGGCGTAATACCGGGCGAGATCCTGACCGGCGCGATCCTCGCTATTCGTGACGTTGTAGGTTTCGATGTTCACCGCGGTGAACGGCCCAGGCGCGGGGGCCGCGCCGGTGTGCTGACCCCGATTCGGGTCCATCCCCTGAGCGGCGATCTGCTCAGGGGTAGGCGGCCCAACCCCGGGAAGCATGCTTTGGTTTTTGGCATTGGCCCCGCCAGCCAGGTTAGCGATTGCCGGTGCAGCGCCGGCGAGGCCGCCCAACAGCCTGGTGCCCCAGTTGTTCGCCGCCAACTCCGAACCGCCTGCCGGGAGAAAAGTCTCTGACAGGCCTTGCATGGCGATACTGGCAACCTGCCCGCCGAACTCAATCGCACGGTTGAGTTCCTCGAACCCGATCTGCAGCGCCGCGGAAGCAACGGCGGCACCCGCCGAACCACCACCAAAACCGCCAGCGGCGTCCGCTGCCAGCCCGCCAGCGGAGATCGCTGTTTGCGCCGCGCCTTGCAGCGCCCCGATGATCCCGCCGCCGATTGATAGGCCCTCGCCGTATCCGGCTGGGGCTTCGACCTGAGCGCCGATGACCGTGCCGGGGGTTTCAGTACCAGGAGGCAGGACAGTTTGCGGGATGGCCGGGAGCGCGGGAGGCACAGGAATCACAGGGGCCTCAGCTGCGGGCGGCGCGGGAAGCCCAGGGGTCGCAGGGGTCGCAGAAGCCGAAGCAGGAATGGGAGCGCCGGGCATGGTGGCGGCTGCAGGGGGCCGGGGGGCGCGGGCCGGGGGAAGCGCAGGAGGCTTAGGCGGCGGCGGACTGTCCCCAACCCCAAGAAGTTCACCCAGGTTTGCGGGCTGAACCGGCTCCCCGCCCAGCTCATAACTGTGCAGCGACCTGCGGAAGTTGTAAACCGCGGATTGGCCGCCCATCGCGGACACGTCGTCGCGGGTCAGGACGTGCTCGCCGCTGTGGGCCATGATCGGGATTTCGCCGCCCTTAGCGAAACTCGGCAGCCCCTGCCGGGCACCCGTACCCGCGACAAGTCCGCGGCCCCGGCTGGACCGGAAAGCCTCTTCCGCCGACACCGAGTACATGCTGCCGTCGCCGGTGTCCGACAGGTTGATCCGGCCGGTGCGCGGGTCATACCCGGTAACAGCGATGAAGTGACCAGAAGGGTAGTCCCTACCCGCTATGGATTGACCGGGAGCCACGTTCAGAACCGACCCGACACCCCTGTCTACGGAGTCTTTGACCGCCTTGAACAGCACATCGGGGCTGCCGCCTGACGCCTCCAACGCCTTGAACCCGCCGCTGGGGCTGAGCCGGTTGAGGCCAGCGGACAAAGAGCTGATGCCACCGCCGCGAGCGATGACGCCATCAAGCTGGTCCTGAGACATGTTCACGCCACCAGCCGACAGGATGATCTGCGCTGCCGCGTTGATGCAGTTGTTGGCGTACTGCTGCGCCGCCACCGGAATGGTGGACAAGTTAATTCCAGGGAGCTTGCCGCCAAACTTTGCAGGGCCTGCACCTCCGCCCTCGAAATTGGTACCGAAATCACCCGCGCCGCCGACCCATGCGGACGGGTCAGAAACAGAAGCCGGTCGAGGGCTGACCGGCGCGTCCAACGCCCCGCCTCTGTACCAGTTCGGGGAATAGCTGGGGGAACCGGACGGGGCGTAAGCCGGGGCACCGGGAACAGCTTCCTCCCGACCGGGGTCGAGCGGCCCACCCTTGTACCAGCCCATAGATGACGCCGCCATGCCTGTCAGGCCGGAACCGACACCTTCCCCTTGCGGGAACCCCAGCCCTGCTTGCGCGCCACGGATCGCACCGAACACCGGGGCGAGCGCCAAGTTAGCGAGGAACTTCGTCAGGTTCTCGGCGATCCCGGTCAGGCCCTTGCTGATGCCGAAATCCTTGTCGATCTCCGCGCCGAAGTCGCCGAGCGCGTCCTTCGCGTTATCGGTTTCGGTTTTAAGTTTCTCAACGTCCCCGGTTTGAGCTTTGCCTAACTGAACCAAGGCTTTGTGTAGAGAAATCCTCCCGTCAAGAACCTTTCTATCAAGGTCGTGGACTTCTTCTGCGCTAAGAATGCCTGCCTTTTTCGCAGCAAGCAGATCCTTGTTGGCTTCCTCAAGATCGCCAGCCCTGTCCACCACCGCCAGCTGCGCGTCGAACACTTCCTGGGGGTCGACCATGTTCGCGCCGTACCCGGTCATCTGACCGAACGAGTTGTACTGCGGCATGATCGGACCCTGAATGCTGGGCGTTCCCGGCGTACCCCCGGTGGGGAAAGAGGGCATCCCGTTCTCGCCCATCGGCAACATCGGGGTGAGCTTCTGGCCGGTGATCGGATTGGTGAACGGATCGACAGCATACGAGTCCCGCGGAAGCTCGCCCCGAATCTTGTCCAGGATTTCGGTGTCCGTCAGAGCTTTACCGTTTTCATCCAGAGGCACGTTCGGAAGCGGGAAATCGTAGCCGCCACCGCCATCCATCCAGACATCAGGCCGCCATAACCCGCCCGCGAAGTCGCCCTCGCCGCCGAACCAGTCCTCGCTGTTTACGGACGGAGGGGTCGCTCCGGGGCCAAGCGATCCGTCGTATGCCGAAGGGACGTTGGGATTACGGAGGTTCGGAAAGAACTTATCAATCCAATAACTCGGATTTAAGGCCTTGCCCGGATCGAACCCATCAGCCAGATCGTCGATAGCCTTATTAGTGCTATCGGAATTTTCTGGGCTTTTGAGCGAACGAACTCCCTGCTCAATGGCCGCGGCGATCCCCACGCCGAGGCCCACCCAGGGAAGCGTCTTGAGCGCGCCCATGAGATTGGAGCCGAACCCCTTGCCTGCTTTCGTACCGGCGGCGGCGAACGTCGAAGCGGTATTCGCTCCGACCGTCTTCGCTGTCGACGTTATGGCAGCCCCGCTAGAAGCGACTGCGGCAGACGCGCCGCCCATCAGGCCAACAGCCCCACCGACGGTCTTGAACCCAGCAGTGAGGCCAGGCAAAATGGCTTTAACGTCCCGCATCCACTTGAGTATCTGAAATAACTTGACAGCGCCCCAGGCGCCAGCAAGAAGGAACACCGCGTTTTTCCAGCCAATGGTGTCGCCGATGAGACTGTCAAGGACCGGCAGTGCCACCGCCAAAGCGTCGGCAATACCTTCGAACACCTTGAAAAGGTTTACGACCAGACCTTTTATCTTGTCCAGCGCGACCATGAACTCTTCTGGGGACTTATTGCCGAAGACGTCGTATATGTCCTGACCAAGACTGAAAAGCAACCTGCTGATCGCCTTAACAGCTTCGATGCCTTTCGACATGAAGTTCTGCAACGACCCGTCCTCTTGCGCCCTGGTGATGAAGTTGTCAAACGACACCATCAAACCGGTGAACCCGTCGGCAAGCCCCGGCAGGAAACCGGAACCCGTCTCAGCAATTTTCGTGAACGCACTGACGAGCGCTAAAACACCAGGCGTGAGACGGTCGAACATGGAGGCGATATTGTTGGCGATAGTGCTGACACGCTGCTGCGTTTCCGGGGTCATGAACTCAAAAGAGATCCCGGTGAACATCTGATTGAACGACGTGGCGATAGATGTCATCAAACTTTGCAACGTCGGGCCGAACGTCTGAACAAGTTTCTGCAAAGTCGGGGACACGTTCACGAACAGCGCATCCTGGGTGGCTCTCTTCAGTTCACCGAGAGGGCCGTCGACAAGGTTCTTGATTGAAAGCGCGGCCTGCTGGGCGTTCGGCGAAAGCTGGTACAACGCCTCCGCGAACTTCTTGGGATCGCCCATGTTGCTGAGCGCATCACCGAAACCCTTGAAGCCGACAATCAGAGTGGTGATCCCCGCCGTCGCCGCATAGGCAGCAGCCGGCAGCAGCGCAAGGGACTGGCTGGCGGTGACAACGGCCTCGCCGACGGTAGCCAACACTGCGGCGAAGGGGACAATCGCCGTGGGCGACAAGGTGCCCAACGGGGTGAGCGCGCCGAGGTTTCGCGCTATGTACTGGCCTGCGCTTTGCGGCTTCAGCTTGGCTCTGTCTCTCGCCTCCTGTGCCCTGAGTCGCGCTTCTTCTCTTTGTGCAGCTTGCTCCGCCCTTACTTGGGCCTCGGCCTGCTTCTCGTAATAGTTATCGAGCGCGGCGCTGGAATCCCTGACAACCCTCTGCTGCGCCACATAAGCGTCGTTGATTCTCTCGATCTGAACTGCCAGGGCATCCGAACTCACCGAGCCGTCCTGAGACATCTCGTGATACCTGCGGTACTCGAGAGCAACCTTTTTGACCGAGTCGCCAACCCGATCGAACTGTCGGGTCAGGGTTATGTTTTGTTCGATCACATCCCGATTAGCGGACCGGAGGTCCATCGACTGCTGTTCCAGTTTGAGACTTTGGTTGGCGAGGCCGCGCAGTGACCTTTCGTTCTGGGTCACCACGACGTCATGCTCGCGCCGCCGTTCGATCACCTCGACCATTGCCGCGCCCACGTCCCGCGCCTTGCGCGCTTCGGCCTCCAGAGCGTTCTGTACGACAAGGCCCTGCGCCTTAATCCGTGCCGGGTTTTTCGTCAGAACGACTTCGTTGTACTTCTCTCGCTCCCTGGCGGTCTTTTTGGTGGCGTCGGCCAAGCCTTCCATTGACTTGGAGACCTTGGTGTTGTCCTGAAGGATGGTGACGTTGGCGGCGTGCAGGTTTTCCGTATCGCGTCGCAGCCTGTTCGTGACCATGGAAAGCCGAATGAACTTTCCACGGTTCTTGTCGGTGATTTTCGCGACGTCACGGAGGTTCTTCGCGTGAGCCTTTGTTTCTTCGTTTAGGTCTTTCTCGGACCGAGTTTTGTCGCGAAGCGCTTTGCCCGCAGCCTGCAACTTGTAGACAAGATTCTGCTCGGCGTCAGCGCGCTCCTGGGCCGCGTCAATACGATCCTGCTCTAGCTGCTTCTCTGCTTTTTCGCCTACTGCTATGCGGCTACGAGTCTCCAAGACTCTCGCCTCCGCCGCCTCCAAGCGCCGCGTAGCCCTGGTCAGCTCGTCGGACTTGTTGATCAGCTGATCCCGAGACGAGATGAGATCATCGTCAAGCTTGATGAGCTTCTTCGTCGCCCCCTGTGCGCCCCTTACGCCACGATCTCTGATTTCGTTTTCAAGGCCGTTGATGTACTTGCGAAGATCATCGCCCTGCTTGATCAGTTGGCGCTGATTAAGACGGGCGATGATGTCGATGTAGATAGCCAACTGTGACTACCTCCCGTCGCTACAAGTGCAGGTTTCCGCGGTCACCAGTCATCATCCCCGACTTCGGGGGTGTTGCGTTCTGCAACACCCGGCTTCGCAGCGAAGGCGTAGAAACTTTCCCGCACTTCAGTCTGGGCGTCGGCCTTATCAGCCATCTCCTGCAACTTCAGCGGCGAAAGGTGAAGCTGAGATCCGTATTCCTCCCCGTTGACCTTCGGCAAGAAGGACGCACGAAGGATAGCGATCTCATTGGCGATCTGGACCCACACCTTTTCCTCGCTGGAATACTCGCTGCCGCGGGCGGCGGTCTTGAACGCGCCCCGTTCAGGCATGAACTCCAAGAGTTCCAGCAACTCGTAGGAGGACATGGAACCATCGTGCCATTCTTTTATCCGACGATGATGGTACTGCGACAGGTCACTTGCGATTTGTCGAGGGTACTGCCTCCAAATCCACAAAGCTTCCCTCACTTTTCGAATCGGCGGCCTCGCGGTCCCTCAATTCGGCTGCCTGCTTCGCCCAGGCACGCCACACATCGCCGGCCGACTTCCCCCCAGCCACAAGACGCTGATAACCCTGCTCACCGAGAGCGATCCGCGCCACCCGCACCGAATGTGGAGGCTTGATGAGTTCGCCGTCCTTGCGATACGGGCGCTTCAGCGCACCGAGCGACGTGGTGGCAGGCAGCACCACACCGTTCTCATTGCCGTCGGAATCCTTGAGCCGCTGCTCGGGGATGTGAATGTCCTCGTCGCGGTCGTAGGACTCCATCTCGAACTGAAGCTCTTCGTACTGCTCCATCGCCTCGTCGTCCAGCATCCCCAGGTCAGGATGCGGGGGGACGGACAGGAAGGTTCCGTCGCTCAGTTCCATCTCGATGTCGGCGAACAGCGAGTCGTAGGCATCAGCCTGCTCCCGCGCTTGCTGGCCTGCGCTGGAAGCGGTGTGAGGAAGGTTTCGAATTTTCTCGGGCATACGCACTGGTTTACCAGATCAACCATTAAACGTCCAAACATAGGTTACCCATGTCCAACAATGATGTCCTATCATCTAAAACATGGCTGGAGTGAAATCAGAATTAGGCCTCACGGCGCTAGTAGTGGCGTCCAACGTCCGCCGACACCGCGAACGGATGGGTCTTGGCTTCGCGCAGCTGTCACGCGAGTTGGTCAGAGCCGGTCGCGACATCCCACCGCTGGGGCTTGGGCGCATCGAATCCGGTGAACGAAGAGTTGACGTCGACGAACTCACCGCGCTGGCTGCCGCGTTCGGCGTCTGCCCAGCCGCGCTGCTCATGCCGGAAGCCGAAGACCCTGAGGCAATCGTCCAACTCACCGGCACGGAGAAAGCACAGGCTCAACGAATCTGGTCGTGGCTGAACGGCTCCTACCCGCTGACGGGATCGGTGCTCGCATTCTTCAACGTCGCGCTCCCACTGTGGGAGCGCGACGCTGTTGAAGAAAAGATCGGAGCCGTGCGGTCTTAGGAGACCAACACCGACGGGCTGGTGCCGCCGGTGAACGTCCCGGTGGCGGTGAGCGTGCCGCCCTTCTTGAGGGTCACCGTGTACGGACCGCCGGCGTTGCCGGTGACGGTGAAGTCCGCGGCCAGGTAGCCGTCGTCCAGCGCCGCCAACGCCGACAGCACGGCAGCCGCTGTCGCGTTGTGCGCGATGGTGGCCGTCGTCTTCGATCGGTAGGTGAGCGTGAAGGTGCCGCCCGTCGGGGTGCCCAGGATCGTCACAGTCTTCGCGAGCTGTGAGCTGCCCTTGATGTCCGTCCAGGCGTCTCCGCTGACCCACTCCGCGTAGTACAACGGAATGAGTTCGTTGGAGGTTGGGTCGTTGGGGTCCTTGCCGACGAAGTACGGATCGGGCAGAACGACGTATCCCAGCGTCCCGGCGTCCGGGTCGGTCTTGGACCGGCGGAAGGAGCCGATGTCGTTCAGCTTGCACAGGGAGTAGCCCTCCGCGGTGTACAGGAACTGGCCCCTCTTGCGGCGGGCGAACATCAGAATGATCTGGTACTCGGGGCCTTCGTTGTCGACGGGCTTGCCGATGTTGAAGTTTTCGGAGCCGGGATCTTCCACGATCGAATTGCCGTTGGAATCGCCGAGAGCCAGGTTCATCCGCAGGCGCTTCATCAGCGGCTTCACGGTTTCGACGCCGGTGAAGTTGATCGACAGGCCTTCGGAGGTCAGGTCGGAGTCGAAAGGCATGTTCGACTGCAAGATCATCTGATTGTCGTTGGAGATGTCCGCGGCGCGCTCCGGTCCACCGTCTTCGGTGAGCGCGCCGATCAGGTGGAATCCCTCATTCGGCTCGGGATTGGTGACCCAATCGCCGTCGACCAGGATGTGCGCGAACAGGTCGTCACGCGGCGTGCCGTCCTGAGCGAAAGGAGACCAGTAAGGCGTCGACGGATTGCCGGAAGCCCACGGGCTGATGTTGGTGGCAGCGCCACGGTTGTCGCGAATCAGGATCGCCGCAAGACCGCCTCTGGTGTTGAAGCGAGCGTCGACATCGCCGAACCCGCCTGCCCGCCACGAAGTGCCCGTTGCTGGAATCGCCATAGTCAGAACCCTTTCCTCACCTTGGATGATATGCCATCGACCGCGAATCTAGTCGTAAGTCTGCCCGAATTGGTAGCGCGCCACATACCGAATGATCTGCTCATTCTCGCGTGGCATCCGGCGCGGCGATTCGAACACCTTCATCCAATCAATCGTGCCGTCTGCTTCTAGGTATCGACCTAGTTGAAGCATCCGTGCATGAACTCTATCTTTGACATCACGCGCTGCATCTTCGCCAAGACTTTGTTCACACATGATGTCCACCTGAACCAGGGGATCGGCGGTCGATTCGTCGATATTTTCTTTGGATACAACCTGCCGAACGAGCAAAAACGGGTAAGGATCACCGGCGCGTCGAGAGACGGACGTGCGATACATCGACTTCAGCCACCCCACCACGAAGGTTTCGATGTCGGCTGGCGCGGCGTCCAGAATCTCGGCGGTCACAGTTCATGCCATTTCGAACCTTGCCTCCGGAACCTCTTGACCTCTCTTGACGCATTTAGATCTGGGTTTTCTTCAACCCAATCCTGGTACAACTCGTTATTGGTTGGCCGATTACCCCGGTCGATGGCTGGGTAGCTACTCTGACGGCGGCGCTTCTTGCCCTGCTTAGCGAATGTGCTGTTCATATCCATCTCAACCTCCGCGGCAATGCCAAACGCAGGCGTGGGCGTGTTCGCAGTTTTGTGCCAACGTCCATCCTTGATGCTGAACCAGACCCCCTGTTTGCCGTCCTGGTCTGGCCCGGTGCCGTACTCAAGGAGATGCGCAATCTCGTCATAGGTCACCGCACGGGATTTCCAGCCACCGGCGTTGCCGCCTTCAGCGCGAGTCGCTCTGACGGACTCCCTATGAATTGAATTGCGGTACTCGCCTGTGGAATAACCGCGGTCCAGATTGTCCTGAGCAACCGACTTCCAGTGAAAGACCACTTCGTCGCACATGTCTGCGAAGTTATCTTCAGTGCGGTCCAGTCGTGTCCTGTCTAACTCCATCGCTAACTCATTCATGACCTGATTCCGAGTCACCGACATAAGTCACCCCCTCTGCAGCCTCTTCCTGCGCGGCCTCTTCGTTGTTGGCGCCGTGTCGGCGAGTGTTGCGTTTCGCAACACCTTGATCTTCCGGCTCCTGCTCCACCGGCTCAGCCGACTCGGCGACTTCTTCGGTGTTGCGTTCTGCAACACCCCGATCTTCCGCCTCTTGATCCGCCGGCTCCACATAGCCGGTCAAAACAGCGGCTTCATCCTCGCTGAGCATGACTACCTGGCCCGGGTGTTTGTATCGAAGCCCTGTGCCAACCGGGACGTAGCACGCCAGCACCACTTTGTACTTACCCATGCCCGCTCCCATCAGATCTGCTTCTTGGAAACGATCGTAGCTTTGAACCAGCCGGTGAAGTCCTTAAACGGCTGAACGCCACCAACGATGAAATACTGTTTGCCGTCAACGCGAATCGCATCATCGGGCTGCAAAGCTACGATCGCCTCGCGCAACTGGGCGCTGTACTCGCCGATCGGAACCGTCGTCCTCCACAACTCGGTGGCAACGTCATACCCGATCTCAACCGCCTCCGCGTACGTCAACGGGCGGTGGTGACAACCAGGCGCGCTGGTCAGCGTTTCCACTTGCGTATACGTGCCCAACTCCCCCGGCGTGCCCGAGTCAGAGTAGGACACGAAAGTCACAACATCTGGGCCGAATGACATCTGCGCCTCAAAAGAAATCAACCGGCGCAAGCCGATAGCTGTTGAATACGCTGCTCGACGAATACAGCGCAGTCTGCACGGCGCTGGAGTAACGATCAGCCCAGCGGTAAGTAACGTCATCAACCTTTTTGGAAATAAGGTCAAGTTCACCTGGCATTTGGATCTGACTCATCTCATCGACCATCGACAGCACGGCGTAACGCCAATCAGCAGCCTCAGCCTCGGTGTAGCCATGTGTCATAACAACGTCGATGGACTGATAGCGACTCCCCCACCAGCCACTCCGGCCGCTTGCTTCTTTACGCACGGCTGCCGGCCTTGAGCTGACACCCGGCAGTCCGCCCGGGGTTACCGACACCGAAGTCAGGCTCAGTGGCGTGCCATTTTCGCTGATGCTGGTCAGTGTGACCAGCTTGCGGGTGGGGAGCATCAAGATTCTGCTGTCTGGACCATCCAACGTGACCGCATCGTCAGCGATAACCGGAGTCACGGCCCACCCGCAATACTGGCGGGCCGTGACGAGCGCGACTTCTAGCATCCGCGCCACTTCCGGATCGGTTCTGCTTAGCCGACCGCTGGTGAAGTCCTCAACATCAACAACACTCAACTCGGCCATGTAACTCCTACGGGAGTTTGGAAGCCGTGGGGTGCGGCTTCACCACACCCTTTGGCTTGTCGGCAACCGGCTCCGGTTTCGGTTCCGGCTCCGGTTCCAGCTTCGGCTCCGCTGCCGGTTCCGGATTTGTCTCCGGTTCCGGCTTTGTCTCCGACTTCTTCTGGGCCTTACCCGCCGACTTCCGAGCTGCTTCGACCTCGGCGTGGTTAACCGATCCAGATACCGAGCAGCTTCCGTCTGCGTTTACCCTGATCCGCATTAGTCGGCCACCAGCGGAACGATTGCGTCAGCCTCCGTAATGAGCGTCGAGAAGTAGCCCGCGTAAGCGACCTGCAGACCGAACACCGACGGCTCGACCACCTGCAGAGTTCCCACCCGCTGCTCGAAGCACTCGATTGCCGCGCTTGAGAACAGGAAGGCCTCGCCGGGGAGCAGGCCAGCGGACATGACCACCGGGATGCCGGAGATCGTGCCCATCATTCCCTGCGAGAAGCGCCCCGCTTCGAAGCCGGAGGACTGCGCGTTCTGCGGGTTCACCGGGGCGAACAGCGGACCGAAGGTTCCCAACACGTCGGGGGCGATAGCGATCATCAGCTGACCCATGCCCTTGACGGCGTTGTATGCAGCACCAGCCGCTGACCACACAGCGGAAGCCACCCCGTTGGCGGTCGGCAAGTAGACCACCGGAGTCGTTTCGACGCTACCCAGCGCGCCGGCGACCAGTGACTCAGTTTCGATCGAATACTGCTGACCGAGACCGTTGACCACCAGGTCGAGCGCCGACGGAGACGAGAAGTCGATCGCCTGCCGCGACACGTTGACGTAACCGCCAAGGGTCTTGGCGTTGACAACCCTGCGCTCAATGGTCATCTTCTGGCTGACCAGTTCGGTCTTCTCGTCCGCCGGGGCACCCGCCGCGCCCTGCAGGGCGACGGCCGGACGTGCGGTGACGATCGGACGGTAGAACGTGGCGTTGTTCAGCGGCATCGTTCCGATCGAAGACACCAGCGGGCGAGCCGCGTCGATGAAGTCGATGACCGGCCCGACGATCGGATCGGGGATCACGCCGAGCAGATCGCCGGTCTTCTGGTGGGCAGCGGCTCGGCCGTAAACCTCCAGGCGGTCAGTCGCATCGCGGCTGCCCTGGGAGCTGTTCCACATGTCGAGCATGTACGCGCCGACCGAGCGGTACTCGACCTGACCGGCTTCGGGCTTGCCCTTCATGATGGCGATGGCCTGATCGACAGCGCGGCCTTTGCTGCGGGTCTCGTAGGCAATCCGGTTGACCTCTTGAGCCTGATCCAGTTCGCTCTGAATCTTCTCCATCCGGCCTCGGGCCTCGACGACCATCTCGCCCTCTTCGTCATTGAGGTCCCGGCTGGACGCGTTGGCCCGCTGGTAGATGCCCCTGACGAGAGATTCTTTTTGTTCCAGTTCCCGGTCGAGCCGCTGGATGTACTCGTCGCCAGCGGTGATATTACTTCCCACCTTGATCTCCTTCGAGAGAAATTTTTTGTTTGATTGGCAACGGTCCTCTTGACCAACGAGTCCGAAACGGACAGCCCTCCCGGCTAGCGCTCACCTATGTGATGACAGCAGACTAACATCAAAGAGGGGTGTTGCAATTCGCAACACCGTGCCGAGAAATCTCAGCGACGAACGCGCTCGGAAGCCCAGCGCAAAACCGGATCATTGAGGAACTCGTCCAGTCGCGGAGTCTTCGAACCCGGCGGCTGCTCCTGCGAAGGACTCTCGCTACGCATCGCCAGAACTTTCGCCCCCTCATAAGCGGGCTGCCCGACGAATGCCAAATGATCCAGAAAAGCCCGATTGACCCGGCGAGTCTTGGTGTACTGATCCAATTCCTGATCGAACTTCGGATTCTTAATCATGAACCCGATGCTGGGAAACAGCGCCTCATCGCTGGCAAGTTCCAGGGTTTCGTCACCAACAGCGGTGCGGCTGATCTTCACTTCGCTGATCAGGCCGGCGTCCCGGTAGGGGTCTGACGAAAGCACCCGACCGACCAGCCGCGCACCGACATGCTCCGGTGCCGGGATGCTCAGAGAGGTGGTCGCGGGAATCTTGCGGGTTTGGCTTTCGATGCCGTTGAAGGCGCTGCGCGAGAACACTTCGGTCCACATTTCCTGACGGAAAGGAACCTGGGTGGGATGCTCATACGGAACGGCCAGTACGGTGATGATCCGCTGGGCAAAATCGACATTGTCGATCAGCACGTTTTCTGAACGGGTTTCCACTTGTGTCATCGCACTGCGATCCTCACGAGCTTCTTCATCCGACATGTTCCCGACTACCTCCAACGTCGTCCATTCTCACGGTCAGGCTACCTCAACGCTGCATGTTTGATGTGCATGTCGTGCAGAACTACCGCAACGATGCGGTCACTGATCTTCCATTTGCCGGTAGATGTGGAACTTCGCGGCCTCGAGGAGGCCGAGAATTTCCACGACGTTGTACTGCTCCGGGGTTACCACTTGCACGATCATGTGGCCATCATCAGTGATGACCCGGGATAAGGTGACTTCGATGGTAGTGATCACAACGCCTCCTAGCCATCATGATCTTCTGCTTCAATGTTTTTGTTTTTATTATTTCTTTGATCCGGCAGCACTCTGTTCAGCCTGCCGTGCAGATCGTTGACGTTTTTGCTTATTTCTTTGATGCTGTTGCTATGGTCATTGACCTTTTCTCCAAGACGCAGTATGTGAGAGTTGTGGTCTGTCAACATCTTATGAGTGTTGAGAAGCAGTTCGTGACTTTGTTCTCCGGTGTGGATTACCCGGTCAAGATCCTCGCGTAAGTTGGTCGCAGAGTTGCCGTGATTGTTCACGATTTGATCTTTGACCAAATCTACTTCAGCGCCAATCTTCTTGTCGTGCAACGTTTGTGATCTCTGAATACGGCGAGATGATATGAGAGTTGTTATAATCGGTCCTGCCACAACGAGCAATACGCCCGCTAACCCGATCCAAGTTGACGGATGGCTTGCTGCAGTATCCGGCATATCTAATCCATCCCCCCGGAAAGCCTTGACGCGGCCGGCTCCCCATTCAGGCGCTCCATCGCACGCGCTTCATCCGGTGTCATCACACCCGCTTCGATCAAAGTCTTGTAAGAATTGGCGCGGTCAACAAGGCTGGGCCGGGTGTAATCATCACGGTTCAGCTCTACGGTCTGCGGACCTGGAAGCGCCCACCCGCTCAACGCCGCCATGACAGCGTTGGCTTTCGGCCGCAGACTGGAACGGTCATGGAACCCGAACAGCTGCTCAATGTTGGAGTAAGTAAGCGAGCCGGTTGCCCCAGGAAGCCCAACGAGAAACGGGGGAACACCGAGCAGGATCGCCAGCCGCGCCTCAGCGAACTGCGTCATCTCCATCAAGCTCATTTCGCTGGCGTTCATCGTTTTGGCCTGATGAAGAGTTGCACCGTTGGACACCAGCGCGGGATGGCCCGAGTATCGGCTGCGAGATTCGATCCACCGATCCATCAAATCCGTCGCCTCAGACTGGCTGATCTTGCGGTCAATGCCCAACCAGTACAGTGGAACGCCACCCGTTTCGGCCAAGTTCTGGGTGTACCTCTGCAGCAAGCCGATAGTGACCGCCCGCTCAGTAGCAGACTCCAACGGGCCGTGCCCGCGGGGATCATCCATCGTTGTCTGATAGCGGATATGCAGGATTTCCTTAGTGACATCCAGGGAGCCGAGCCTGTACTCGCGCATCCCGCCGTTCAGTTCGACCTGAACCAGCCACGGAGGAATAACACGGAACCGGATGGGATACCCCTCAGCGTCATGCGCCATCGGCAACACAAACGCCTCGCCAAGGTGGTAATCCCAGAACAGCTGCTTGGCGAACTCCTGCCAAGAACTGTAAACACTCGGATCAGGATTACTCATCCACGGCAAAGCCTTGATGACATACCCATTGCGAAGCCGGTAAATCGGCATCGAACTCAGCACCGACGAATTGAGGTCGATACACGCCCAGGCAACGTCAACCAAGCTCTTGATCTGATGCCCCGACTCCCAGTTTGGGGTTGACCAGTTTTCGGGATACCCCGACCACGGGGAAGGCTGAGGCCACGGGAGCGCACGCGACTCAGGGAAGTCGGTGAGGGCACTAATATCCATCATGTCCGGATCGCCAGGATTATGCGGCGAACCCGGATTTCCATTGGGCGTCACCCCACTGGCAGTTTCACCCTTTAGCCAAGACCAAAATGAGATCGGACTCACCTCCCATATTACGGTTCATTCATTCTAGGGTGTTGCATACCGCAACACCCTCATAACAGCATCGGCATCGGCGCGGCAGACATGCCGTAGCGGTACAGCGCGCACGCGCACGCCACCGCCGGTGACACATCAACGCTGTATTTCCGGCGGTCGAACACCTCGGATTCCCCCGATACGATGAACCGCGTTCTAGTCATCGCCATTGCAGTGTTCAGCTCTTCCTGGTCAAGATGGCGAATCTTTTCATCCTTGATCGCCTCCTGCATCGTGGAGTAAGCAGCGGCCATATCGGTCTGAGAAAGACGCTTGTACTCGATAGCCGCTTCCACCAGCGCAGGCTCAAGAGAACGAGCTGCCCCGCTGGTGATCGAAACCTCCACGATGATTCGGTTGTCAATTAACTTCTGCACCTGAGCGACAGCATCGCGAGCCTTGACCTCGGTAGCCATCAGCAACACCCGCGACCCATCGTCGGTGTCAATCTCACCGGCGACACCAATCCAGCAATGCCGACGATCCGGACTCATATCGACAACAATGGCGGCACTCGACGGCGTGTCGGCCCCCCGGTCAGCGAGATCGCTCCACGCCGCAAGGTCAAATGCGCTCGCCTCGTCAGAATCCCAGATACCCAACGCCTCACGCCGGAACCCGCTGTCGTCGAGCCGGCGGCGAAGTCGCTGAATGGACACCACCGGCGTCCTGTGCGGGCACGACGCATTAGCCTTCAACCACTGATCCACATCGTCAATGTCTGCGTCGTCGTCGGCGCTGCACTCAACCCACGCCAGATCGGTGGCATCACCGGACCACGCCTCGCGGCGCATCACGGAGAACATCTCCGAGTTGTCGGACGGCTTCGGCGGGGTGCCCACATAGATGTGCAAACCGAGCCGCGACGTATTCAGCGTGGCGAGCATGTCCTGCATGGCGCGCTGAGACAGGATCTGCGCCTCATCCGATACCAGCATGTCCACACCGGGAATGCCGCGGCCAAACCCGCGCTCACGCGCACCAAACAAGATGCGGGAACCGTTGACAAACTCGACAGCCTCATCACCGGAACCGAGAATCACCTTCTTGACGAACGGCTTGATCTTCTCGCGTTTACAGAACGCCTGCACAGCCTGAAACGATTCGCTGTTCGTTTTCACATGATGGGACGTCCAGATTCCCAGCAAGCCGGGATACTCCACAGCCATCCCGAACGCCACAGCCATCAACGTGTAGGTTTTCCCAACCTGACGGGGCAAGCTGATGCCGAACCCCCCGACGGTGTGGGCGACCACACCATCCTCGCGGTGCGCCAACAGCAACCCAGCGATACCTTCCTGCCAACGATCCAGAGATATACCCATGCGCTCGTTGCACGTTTTACGGACAACCGGCCAGTACGACCCGGTGATCCCAGAAGGAACAACTAGCTTCCTGGAAACCTCGGACAGCTTGCGGTCGAGCCGATCCTCAGAGGTCGCTGGCGACGTCCCAATTTCCGCGGGCGGCTTTCCCTTTCCCGATGCCATCAGACTCACCGCTTTCCTTCTTCTGCCGCTCTTCCAGGTCGCGTATCTCTTTCACCGTGTCCTGCAAGCGCCTGGTCAGCGGAGACAAATCACGCATCGGACAATCTTCGATGGCCTCGGCCAGCCGATCCCGAATGGCGTACAGAAGTTTGAGTTCGTCACCGCTGGCCGCGGCCGCTGAAACACTCAACGCGATTCCTCCTTGAAAAACTCCAAGGCCGCCGCCGGTTTCGACGCAGACCTCCGCAACAGCTTGTCCTCGGCACGAACCTCCGACAACGGCCGGGCCTTCCGGCGCATGTTGCAAGGCTGGCAGCTGCCACGAAGATTCTGCCGCATGTACTTCAAGTCGGGCCGGTGGCTGACCGGGATGATGTGGTCGGCGGTAGTCGACCGCCAAGTGCAGCACGACAGCCGCAACCGGCACACCGGCTCTTCGCGGATCACTTGCAAGCGCAACTTCTGCCAGCGGTAACTGGTGAGTCTCCCTCGGGCCATCACAGATCCTTTCCGTGATTGACCACGCGTATCGACCACTCGGACTTTCCTGTGATCGCCTCAATGCTGACACTGCTCCCCGTCATCGCCGAATCAGCCATGACGATCATGATCGCCTTAAGCCACGGCTCCGGACTGACGTCCTGCCTGAGCGCATCTTTGAAGTAGTCGGGCGGGGTGTGCTTCCACTCGTCAAGAGTGTCGTCGAAGACAACGCTTCCATCGACGGTAAGGCAAACGCGAGGAATCATGACAGGATTCCGTGTGGGCATTCGGGAGAAAGTTTGGAAAGGCTTCCGATCAACTGCTTTCCGTCAATAACAACCGCTGGGGAATCAGTGACAGTGAGGACGGCCAGCGGACGAGAGCGGCTCTTGTCGCACCGGCAGTGAACCGGAACAACCCTCTTGGCCGAATCGTGTTCAACGACACGCGCTCGCTCGCGTAACTCCGCGACCTCTTCCTTGGCGATCATCTCAACCCCGCCTTCGGTTTCAATAAGGCTCGCTATGGCCTCACCCAAAAGGGTAGCCGTTTCCGCAGCAAGCTCGACCATCTCCTTGGGCATTCCGGCAGTCCGGAACTGCGGCAAGAGAATGGCGTTCGACTGACCGGGTCGCGCCAGGCCTTCGCGCAAACCCTTGGCGATCAGATCAGCAATTCCTTTGCTGTCCACGGCATCAAAATTAACGGCATGTCGATCATAAAGTCAATAAACGCCGCTGTTTATGATGACGTTATGGCAAGAAATAGATGGGAAGGTGCCAAGTGTTGCAGTGCGCAACACTTGCCGTGGACAGATGACTACGAGCCAACGGAGCGGGCAATCAGCGAGATGTCTTCCATCTGCGCCGAATGCCCGCTCCTGATGCCATGCGCCCAATACGCCCTCACCGACAAGGCGGCAGGCGGTTTCTACGCCGGCGTGTGGCTCCCCTGGAATTTGCAACGGAGAACCCAACCCAGACGCATCGCCCGGGGCCGACTCAAGGCAAAGGTCAAGGCCTAGTCCAGACTTTCGTGTTCTCATCCAGGACAAGAACACCCTGGCTGATTGCGTAATCCAGCGCGCCCTTCACCAGCGAGCGGTCCCGAGAATGGATCGAATTGACAAGCTCCCCGTTGGGAACCCCATTTGGGCCTGACCTGTCAACCTTCCTCAGAATGTTTCGCAGCACCCGATCCGCGGCGGTCATCTGCTCGGCAGCCTTGCTGCGCTCTGCGGCGGCGTGCTCTGCGCCTTTCAGCACACCACGATCCCTGAACTCGTTCAGACGTGACTCCTGGTAAGCCTCAC
>Ga0208597_1000163_pt1 | contig 25011 bp, 18 predicted proteins | sample LakMenEpi05May12_FD_150673 | JGI IMG/M metagenome (GOLD analysis project Ga0208597, IMG submission 150673) | Freshwater microbial communities from Lake Mendota, WI - 05MAY2012 deep hole epilimnion (SPAdes) | ecosystem: Environmental > Aquatic > Freshwater > Lake > Epilimnion/Euphotic zone ...
GTAGAAAACTTGCCTTACAATCCTGCCCTCAAACAACTAGCACGCAGCAAACGCAAAGCAGGGATTCTGTCCGAAGTGCTTTTTTGGATGCAAGTACATAAAGGGAATTTTCACAAAATAGATTTTGACCGTCAGCGAATTATAGGGAACTATATCGTAGATTTTTATGTCAAAGCCCTTGGATTGGTCGTAGAAGTAGATGGAAGCAGCCACGATAACAAACAAGAATATGATGCCGAAAGGCAAGCGTATTTGAAAAGTTATGGGTTGAAGGTTTTTAGGTGTACCGATTTGGATGTAAAGCAACATATCAACTATGTATTTGAAGCGTTGGAAGATTTTATAATAAAGCATTATGGGGGATGAAAATCCACCTAGTTCTGCGACTACCCTTCCAAGGGAGATAAAAACCACCCCGACCTTCGGTCACCCCTCCTAGGTAGGGGAATTTGAGATTCCGCATATTTTTTTCAGAAACACTAGATATTAAATTATCTCGTTCCCGAATTCCCGAATTCTTCGTCTCTGGACAGGCGCATGCTCTTGGGACTTTCAGCATCTCGGAAAATTTTTCCTTACCAGCTAGTCAACTTTGAAAAATTTATCCGTGATCTCTTTTATATACTTGACAAATTAGATTCCACATATTTTTTTCAGAAACATTAGAAAATCATAAAACACAAGTTTGAATTCTATGATCTCTCGTCAAAAAAATTATCTGGAATCTGTAAAAATTCGTATTAAATTTGTGTTCCTTTTTACACTTGCTACATCAAAACTTTAAAAAAATATGCAGTATATACAAGAAATCAAACAAATCCTATCTCAAGCAAGACAAAAAACCTATCAAGCCATCAATACCGCTATGGTTGAAGCTTATTGGAAAATTGGTGAACGAATTGTTTTGGAAGAACAAAATGGTGTCGATAGGGCAGCTTATGGAAAAGAAATTATCAAAAATATTTCCAAAGAATTATCTCAAGAATTTGGAAGAGGATTTTCAGAAAGAAATATCTATTATTTTAAACAATTTTACCTCACTTTTTCTAATCTAGAGATTCTGCAGACAGTGTCTGCAAAATTAAGTTGGTCTCATTTTCAATCGATTCTAAAAGTTTCAAACCCCGATGCCCGACAATATTATCTTCGTGAAGCAGCACAAGAAGGATGGAGTGTTAGAGCATTAGAACGAAATATTTCCACTTTGTATTATCAGCGAATGTTATCTTCTCAAAACAAAGATTTGGTAAAAAATGAAATGATCAAAAAAACAGAATCATCAAACAGCCAAAACCCTTTGGACTTTATAAAAAATCCAGCGGTTTTGGAATTTCTAAATTTGCCTACAAGCTATAGCTATACAAAAGCCGAACTCGAAAAAGCATTGATTGATAATTTGCAAAAATTTATTCTAGAACTTGGCAAAGGCTTTGCTTTTGTAGCTAGGCAAGAACATATTCAAACAGAAACAAAAGATTTTTATATCGATTTGGTTTTTTACAACTATTTCTTGAAATGTTTTGTCATCGTAGAACTCAAAACGCATGCCATTTCGCACCAAGATATTGGACAACTAGATATGTATGTAAGGATGTATGACGATCTCAAAAAACCAAAAGAAGACAATCCCACCATAGGAATTTTGCTCTGTACCGAAACCGATAAAACCGTAGCCAAATATTCGGTCTTGTCGGACAACAAAAACCTTTTTGCTTCAAAATATTTGGATTATTTGCCTACCGAAGCAGAATTAATAGAACAAATTGAACATCAAAAAGCCTTATTAAGCCTGAGGAATAAAGAATGATTGATTCAAAAAAATATGAATATGTTTTTTTAAAGAGGTAGCAATGAGTTTAATTAATATAAATAAAATGAAAACAATAAATTAGAATGCAAAACGAAACAAATTCCCCTCTTAGGGAGATAAATCCCACCCCGACCTTCGGTCACCCCTCCTAGGTAGGGGAATTTGAGATTCCGCATAAAATATACATACAATCTACTTAATAAAACACGCTCTCTTTTGCGCAAGGGACAGCAGCGGCATCCTCCGAAGTTTTCAACGAAGGAGATACAGCGAATGGCCCGGTTTATGCGCCCAAAAATCTTATAAATTTTACCATTCCCAAGTTATCCACATTGTTCATTTTTATGCAAAATAATTGATAGAAAAGACGTATATTTGTAAGTTATTTTTTAATAAGAACTAAATAAATACATGAGCGAGAATCAAGTAAAAGAAATAGAAGATCAAAATGAAAATTATGGTGCCGATAGTATTCAGGCACTCAAAGGTCTTGAAGCAGTAAGAATTCGTCCGGGAATGTACGTGGGAGGTACCGATAGTAGAGCGCTTCACCACCTCGTAAATGAGGTTTTGGACAACTCTATCGATGAGGCTTTGGCGGGATATTGTTCGGAAATCACTACAAGTATATTGGAGAATGGCTCCATTTCTATCAAAGATAACGGAAGGGGTATTCCTACAGGGATTCAAAAAGATTCGGGCAGAAGTGCTTTGGAGCTTGTAATGACCGAGTTGCACGCGGGAGGAAAATTTGACAAAAACAGTTATAAAGTTTCGGGAGGATTGAACGGGGTGGGGGTTTCGTGTGTGAATGCGTTGTCTTCGCATCTTACGGCTATTGTACACCGCGATGGAAAAATTTACCAACAAGAATATAGTTGTGGAAAGCCTTTGTATGAAGTAAAAGAAACAGGCGTAGCAGATGATACAGGAACTACGATTATTTTCCAACCCGATGCCACAATTTTTGACACTACGGATTTTAGATACGAAGTTTTGGCCAATAGAATGAAAGAACTTTCATTTTTGAACAAAGGCGTAAAACTGATTTTGGAAGACCGAAGAACCAAAGATGAAAATGGCGAACATAGATGTGAAACCTATTTGAGTGAAAAAGGTTTGGTAGATTTTGTGAACTATCTAGATCGAAGTAGAGTTTCGCTTTTGCAAAATCCAGTCCATATTACAGGAGAAAATGAAGGAGTGGTAGTAGAAGTTGCCTTCCAATACAACGACAGTTATTCAGAAAATATTTTTTCATTTGCCAATAATATCCAAACCATCATGGGAGGGACGCACGTAGGTGGTTTTAAAAGAGCTATTTCTAAGTGTTTGAAAGATTATGGCGATAAAAACAAATTGTTTGACAAACTGAAAGTAACGCTTTCTGGAGAGGATTTTAGAGAAGGTCTTACGGCCGTGGTATCGGTTAAAGTGCCTAATCCACAGTTTAGGAGTCAAACAAAAGATGAGTTGAGCAATCAAGAGGTTACCACTGTGGTATCTCAAGCTGTAGCCAAAGTGTTGGATTATTATTTGGAAGAAAATCCAAAAGAATCCAAAATCATTATTGAAAAAGTAATGATAGCTGCCAATGCAAGACATGCCGCTAAAAAAGCGAGAGAGTTGGTACAGCGCAAAACGGTATTGACAGGAAGTGGATTGCCCGGAAAATTGGCTGACTGCTCGGAGAAAGATCCAGGAAAAAGCGAAATCTTCCTTGTAGAAGGAGACTCGGCGGGTGGTACTGCCAAAACAGGTAGAGATAGAAAGTTTCAAGCGATTATGCCTTTGAGAGGAAAAATCCTCAACGTGGAAAAAGCTATGGAGCACAAAATATACGAAAATGAAGAGATTCGTAATATTTTTACGGCTCTTGGGGTAAGTATAGGTACCGAAGATGATCAAAAGAAATTGAATATAGAAAAACTTCGTTATCATAAGGTAGTCATCATGTGTGATGCCGACGTAGACGGTAGCCACATTACTACATTGATTTTGACGTTTTTCTTCCGATATATGCGGCCTTTGGTAGAGAGCGGTTATATTTATGTAGCATCTCCTCCACTTTATCTTGTAAAGAAAGGAAAAAAAATGCAGTATTGCTGGAATGATGCCCAAAGAGATATTGCTATCAAAGAAATAGGCGGCGAAGGCGGTGGCGGTGTGATGGTTCAGCGTTATAAAGGTCTTGGAGAAATGAACCCAGAGCAATTATGGGAAACTACATTGAACCCAGATACTCGTATTCTGAAACAAATCAATATAGCAAATGCAGTAGAAGCAGATAGAGTATTCTCAATGCTCATGGGAGATGAAGTTCCTCCTAGAAGGGAATTTATTGAACAAAATGCTACCTATGCAAATATAGATGTATAAAACAAAAAAGCGCTTCCAAATGGGAGCGCTTTTTTTATGATGTTTAAGATCGTGTTTGTTATCTTGTTTATAGGCGAAAGATTTTTCGCCCCTACAAAGTGACGGGATATATAAATTTAGATAAAAAAATAGAGATTAATTTTCTAAAAAAGTAAGGTCGTTGCATAGAATGTCTCTAATATCTATAATCTTTTGTCTAAAATCTAAATTTTAATAAATAACCCCACTTCCAATCAATTCATCCTCAATATACCATGCGGCAAATTGTCCGCTGGCTATGCTGCTTATACTATTTTCAAAAATAATATAAAGCCCATCTTCTTTTTTGAACAAGGTGGCTTTTTCTAGGGGCTGTCTGTATCGTATACGAACCCAAGCTATCAATTCACCGCCATTTTTTAATTTCAAATCCTCTCTTATCCAATGAATATCTTCATTTTCGATGCGTAATCCTCGTCGTGAAAGCCCCAAATGTTCTTCGCCTCGTCCTACATACAAAATATTGCCCGAAACTTCTTTTTCTAAAATAAATAAAGGCAACCCCGTTCCACCTACGCCTAATCCTCTTCGCTGTCCTACCGTATAAAATTGAACGCCAGTATGTTCGCCTACTTTTTTGCCCATTTTAGGCTCAAAATACCATTTTTTTGACAGCTCTTCAATTGAATCATTTTCATAATGAAAATAGGTTTCTTCATTAGGAATTTCTATAATATTTCCTTTTTTAGGAACTAATTGTTGTTGAAGAAAAGTAGGTAATTTGACCTTTCCTATAAAACAAAGCCCTTGCGAGTCTTTTTTATCGGCTGTAATTAAATCATATTTTTTAGCTATTTCACGAACTTCATGTTTCCAAAGATTTCCTATGGGAAATAAGGCTTTGGAGAGTTGGTCTTGTGTCAACTGACATAGGAAATAGCTTTGATCTTTATTGGTATCCACGCCCGAAAGTAGACGATGAATAGTTTCACCTTTTTCATTTGTTTCACTTACCTTTCTACAATAATGCCCTGTAGCTACAAACTCGGCACCTATTTGCAACGCTGCATCGAGAAAAATATCAAATTTTATTTCTCTATTGCACAAGATATCAGGATTGGGAGTTCGTCCATTTTCATATTCGGCAAACATATAATCTACAATACGCTCTTTGTATTTTGCCGACAAATCGAGCACTTGAAAAGGAATCCCTAATTTTTCCGCTACCAGCAAAGCGTCATTGCTATCATCTATCCACGGACAATCATTGTTAATCACTACCGAACTATCATTCCAATTGCGCATAAAAATGCCCACAACATCGTACCCTTGCTTCAGCAAAAGAGCCGCGGTGACACTGCTATCTACGCCTCCCGATAATCCTACTACGACTTTTGTCTTTTTCAATGCTAAAATAATTTAATGCAAAATTAAGTGATTTTTCCCAAAAGAATTGACACAAAAAAAAATGGCTACTCAATGAAGAGTAGCCATGGTAACATTTAATGAATATTAAAATTATTCTTATCCTATGATTTGAACATTAACAGCATTCATACCTCTGTTTCCTTGTTGTAATTCAAACTCAACTTCGTCACCTTCTTTGATGATTTTAGTTAAAGCACTTTTGTGTACAAACGTTTCTTTATCAGAATCGCTGTGTTTGATAAATCCGAATCCTTTTTCAACGTTGAAAAACTTGACAGTTCCTTGATGTCTTTCCATTTTGTAATGTATTGAGTTAATAAATAATTCTGTAAAGGTACGACACTTTTTTTTAAAACTACAAAATATATTCTTAAAAATTTTTACATTACTAATAAACCAATGTATCTTATCTTTGTAGCGTTACTCTAAATTGAAGTCATTTCAACTCTATATTCATTAAATAAATCATCAATCAAATGAAAATGCTTATAAAAATTATCGTTATACTTGTAGTTTTAGTTTTGATATATATCTTTGGGAATATCGTCTATGCAAAAATGACGTATTTCAATCCAGCAACTCTAGAATCTCTTAGGATTAATGACCATGCAACGGCAATAGACACATCAAAAGACAAGGAATATAGCGCTATGATATGGAATATTGGCTATGCAGGACTTGGAAAAGAGGCCGATTTCTTTTATGATGGTGGTAAAATGATGCAGCCTAGCGAGCCTTTGGTCAATAAATATTTTGAAGGTATTATGAATACTATCGAACAAAATCCCTCAGATTTTATTTTATTGCAAGAAGTAGATAGTTTTAGCAAAAGAAGCTATTATATAGAAGAAATGAATTTAATCAAAAACACATTTTCCGCTAATTACAAGAGTACATTTGCCCTTAATTATAAAGTCAATTATATCCCACAACCTTGGTTGACTCCAATGGGAAAAGTCAATAGTGGCTTAATGACTTTATCCAAATTTGAAGCAAATAAAACGGTAAGACATCAATTGCCGGGCGAATTTGGATTTCCAAAACAATTGTTTTTCTTGCGTAGATGCCTGTTGGTAAATTATTATCCACTTGCCAATGGAAAAAACCTTGTGATGGTCAATATCCACAACAGTGCTTATGATGATGAAGGTACCCTAAAAAAACAAGAAATGGCTTATTTAAAAACGTTTTTAAATGAGGAATATACAAAAGGGAATTACATCATTTGTGGCGGGGACTGGAATCAATGTCCGCCCAATTTCAAATACAATCAATTAGCAAAAGGCAAAGAAGGGGATTATTTCCAAACGAATGTTTCTCAAAACTTTATTCCCAATTGGCAATGGATATTTGATCCAAAAACGCCTACTAATCGAAAAAATAATAAACCATTTGAAAAAAATAAAACATTTGTGACCTTGATAGACTTTTATTTAGTCTCTCCAAATATAGAAATTACCTCATGCCAAGGCATTTCAAATGATTTTGAATTTTCGGATCATCAACCGGTACACATTAAATTTAAATTAAAATAATATAAAACCATGACTGTTAAAAGAACAGAAATAGCCGATTTGGGCGAATTTGGATTGATAAAAGCATTAACTAAAGATTTTCACCAAAGCATTGACACCATAAAAGGTGTAGGCGATGATGCCGCTGTAGTGAAATTCAACAAGGAAAATACGTTGATTTCAACCGATTTTTTGATTGAAAATATCCATTTTGATTTGGCATATACACCATTAAAACATTTGGGCTACAAGGCGGCTATTGTCAATTTTTCGGATATTTATGCGATGAATGGCACGCCAAAACATATTACCGTATCCATTGCGATTAGCAATCGTTTTAGTGTTGAAGCTTTACAAGAAATTTATGCGGGAATACATATAGCTTGTGAAAAATATAATGTAGATTTGATAGGTGGCGACACTACCACATCGGAAAAAGGATTGATTATTTCAGTAACGGTAATTGGAGAAGCCAATCAACAAGAAATCGTATATAGAAATGGTGCTAAAGAAGGGGATTTAATTGCCGTTACTGGCAATTTAGGGGCGGCTTATATGGGATTGCAAGTATTGCAACGTGAAAAAATGGTTTATCTGGAAAATCCCGAACTACAACCTGAACTAAATGATGAAAATTCGTATTTGATACAACGATTTTTAAAACCCGAAGCAAAAAAAAGCGTTATTGAATTTTTCAAGGCCGAAAATATTAAACCTCATGCTATGATGGATATCAGCGATGGGCTCAGCAGCGAAATTTTTCATATCTGCACGCAGTCTGGAGTAGGCGCAGAGATAGAAGAACGTTTTTTGCCTATTGAAGAGCAAACATTCAATGAATCGATGAAAATGAATATTGATCCTACTGTTTCGGCACTCAATGGAGGCGAAGATTATGAGTTGCTTTTTACATTTGATAAAAAAGATTTAGAAAAAATATCCGAAAACGAGCAAATTACCGTTATAGGAGAAATAAAATCAAAAGATAAAGGCATTAAGCTCAAATCAAAAGGAAATAATCTTTATGATTTGAAAGCACAAGGCTGGATTAGTTTCTAACAATCTAATAAACAAAAATATATTAAAATGCGTCTTTTACTTATTGTATTATGGATTTTTTCAAATTTGACATTTGCACAGCAAATTAGCTGGTCAGATGATGAAATTCAGTCGGGATATTTAATCGATAATATTTTCAATCGATTGGATGAATCTACTCAAGTAATAGGAAAATCTGCAAGGGAAAATGTATGCGAAGTACATCAATACGATACTGCATTTAACTTATTAAAAAAGAAACTTATCCAATTTGATAAAAAGAAAAAATATGATTATCAAGGAGCTATTATCACACAAAATGATCAAACCTATTTTATTCTAAAAGAATATGAACCCGAAGAAGAAATTCATAAATATTATTTATTGAAATTTGATGAAGAGGGTGAAGTAGTTATGAATCCCATTTCTATTTTCAGTATTCCGGGCCGCAAAAAAGAAGTATTTGAGCTAAAAGCATACTATTCACCTGATAAATCAAAAATTGGTTTGGTGATAAATGATATAGATTACTCGCATTTTTCATCTACTTCAGACTTCAATTCCTATATCGCTATTTATCAATCTGATATGGACTTGCTCTACAAGAAAAAATATGCCATGCCTATGCTCGCTAGCAAAGTGGAAAACATCAATAACTGGCTGAACAATAATGGCACCATGCTATATTACTACAAATTAGACAAATCCAATAATTCTGCATTCTCTAGGAGCAATTATTTTGTCAATAAAATGATATTAATTAATAAATTTGGAAAAACAATTAAAGAAATCGCTTTTGAAGATGACATCAATTCATTTTATACCACTTTTAATATTACGGCATTAGACAGTGTATTTCAGATTGGCGGTTTCTTTTCAAAAACAGAGAATAGAACCTACATAAATGGCGTATCAATAATAGACATAAATGCTTTGGATGGCAATAAAATTAAAGAACGAAAAATATATTTTGACTCGTCTTTTTACTCTAGAATATATAAAAGAAATAAGTTGAGTGCGGTGCAAGAAAAAGGTATGGAAAATGACTATTTTATACTTGATATCATCCCTACAGCTGATAAAAAAACTATTTTTGTATGCGAAAAATATAATGTGGCGTTAGAGTATGTTAGCAATCCTATCAGTTTTGGATTTGGAGGTATGTATTCAAATAATACACAAACATATTACAATTATAGTTGGGGCAATATTCTTACATTTTGTGTAGACAGTAATGATAATATGGCATGGACCGATATTTACCTAAAAAGACAGGTTTTACAAACAAAATATTATGTGAATCCGTATGATTTTTATACCAATAAAGTTCTATCCAATGTAATTCCTGTTTCTATTTTTACCCATCAAAAAGGCAATGAGCTCAATATCATATTTAATGATGAAAAAGAAAATTATGATTTACAGATGGAAAGTAATAACGAAGATAAAAAAATAAAATTACTATCAAATTTTTCTACTTCACAAACCTATAATTATAATATCAACCTAAATAATGGCGATGAAGTCATTGAAAATATATTTAATGGAACTCAAGATGGAACTATTATTTTCCCAAGATTAGGCAAAAATTTATCTCAAGATAAAACCATTATCTTTTCTAAGAAAAATACTAACTATAAAGTTGGACTCCTTAAATTCTAAGGAAATTTAGGAAATTGCTGAAAATTAGGATCTCTTTTTTCCAAGAAAGCATTTTTACCTTCTTGCGCTTCTTCCATCATATAAAACATCAACGTGGCATCTCCAGCAAACTCCATAATACCAGCCTGTCCATCTAACTCAGCATTCAAGCCTCTCTTAAGCATTCTGACAGCCATTGGACTTCGCTTCATGATTGTTTTTGCAAACTTGATGGTTTCCATCTCTAGAAAATCTATAGGCACAACTTTATTTACCAATCCCATAGCCATAGCTTCTTGTGCAGAATATTGCTCACACAAATACCAAATCTCTCGTGCTTTTTTCTGTCCAACAATTCTAGCTAAATAGCTACTTCCAAATCCCGCATCAAAACTGCCTACTTTTGGCCCCGTTTGACCAAAAATAGCATTTTCCGAAGCAATACTCAAATCACATACCACATGCAAAACGTGTCCTCCACCAATAGCGTATCCATTGACCATAGCTATTACAGGCTTAGGCATAGAACGGATTTTTTTATGAATATCTAAGACATTTAATCTAGGAACCCCATCTTTTCCAATATACCCTCCAATTCCTTTTACCTCTTGATCGCCACCACTACAAAATGCTTTTCTACCAGCACCTGTCAATACAATTACAGAAATGGATGTATTCTCTCTACAGATATCAAGTGCATCTAAAATATCCATATTCGTTTCAGGTCTAAATGCATTATGCTTCTCGGGTCTATTTATAGTTATTTTAGCGATACCTTCATAAAACTCAAACAAAATATCCGAATATTCTTTAATACTTTTCCAATTAGCTTTTTTCATTATTATACTTAATTTTATTGAACAAAAAAAAGGTATAACTAAATTTAGCTATACCTTTTTATATTTTACATTAAAAATATCTTAGTACTCCCAAAGGTCACTTTCATAATTTCTAATATCATTTTGAATTCTATCAGACTCATACAATAAATCTAAACCTGCTGCATATTCCTTTATTCTTCTATCATATGCATTAGATTCTTTCATGATATAGCTAGAGAAATAACGAATTTCAAACAAGTCTTCCCAACTCATTGTAGCTGCATCATTTTTAATATTATATACCTGATGTTGGCTTAAAACTGTTCTTAAATCTGGATAATAAACCCAATACATAACCTCATCTCCAAGAACATCCCCATTTTCAGATAATTTTTCTCTAATTAAAGCTACACCTATGATTCTAACTAACATAGTGGATGTTTCTTTATCAAAAAACCAATCTTCTTTAAGTCTTAATTTAGTAACAGTAGAAGGATCAAAATCATTAAAAGTTGCAACACGCTCTTCCAATCCAGATTCTATATTAATTCTAGAAATAGTATCATTTCTTACACCAATATTTTGAACTTCTTGCGTTGAAATCGTCTCTTTAAATGTTTCACCAATTTCACCTGGATTGTAAACTTGTAATTCACCTTTTTTGGCTGCATCGTGTACAACTTTTACCAAACCCATTTTTGGATGTACAAAAGGTAAGTTTACTTTTTCTTTACAATCAATTACTCTCCAAATACGTTTACTCCAGATAACATCTGATTCACGAACATGATCGTAAGGAATGATTTCTCTTTCTTTTAAGGTTACTTTTTCATAAGCACCATCTAGTTTCTCTTCAACTTCTTCCAAATTATCTTGTGCAAAAGCAAAAGAAACTGAAAATAAACTTAAAATTAAAAAATACTTTTTCATAACTTTATATTTTAGTATGATTAAATTATTGTAACACCTAATCCAGGTATTTTTCTTACTTGTCCATCTGGACCTTTAACTTTCACATTCTCAAATTGGAATACATCGCCTTTTTTACAAGAGTTTTTATATCCATTCAAAGCACCATTAAAAACCGCTCCATTAACAGAACCAGATAAAACGTCTCCACCTTTTGGTACATAACTAAACTCATAGCTCACTACTTCAAACTTAGCTTCAAAGTCAAAGTTTTGCAAAACAGCCATAACTCCTTGTTGTGCTTTCATGGTACCACTTGGTACTTTTTGAGTAGTAATAGTTCCACCCAATGTTGCAATTGGATCTGGTACTCTTTTAACTCTAAATTTGAAAGCGGTTTGTTTACCATCAGAATTTATAGATACGTTTGCTTCTCCTATCGTAGTAACTCTAACATTATATTTTCCGGGAGCAACTTTATTCATTGTGATTCCACCACCAGAATAAGTCAACTTAGTTCTTTCATCACCAGTTCCTGAAGAGACAGTTACAGGATTATCTAAACCAATGTAGAACACATTCATTTTATCCAACATCAAAGCCGAACCAGCAGGAGTACCGATAGTATATTTTAAGGACATTGACTTACTTTCAACTTTTCCATCAGGTGTTGTATATTGAATTTTTACTGGTATCTGTCTTTCTCCAGAAGCTCCAGCAGCAGTCGATTTCCAAACAGCCATACCTTCTGCATTTAATGGTATATTTGAGCCATTTATATTAATGATAGGTTTAGCTTGATCATTAAACGCCCCCACTCCAGCAGATACTTCTATAGCATCGCCAGGCATACAGTATGTGGTATTAGCCGCAGCTACAGCAGCAAACTTATCATAAACTAATTTAACTTTACCTAACTGAGATATACAAAAATCTGCCATTTGAGCTTCAGAATTTTTAATGTCATTTTGTAATTTTGATAAAATTGTTATAGCAGCTACAGAAGGTGTTTTATGAAAATTGCTTGTTGTCCACCCTTTATAATCATTAGTATATGAATTGCCACTTTCTGTTTTTCCTGTTGGAACATTCAAATCAATTGGCAATGACTTTTCAAGTGCGTTCAACTGAGCTAAAATAATTTCATCTGCTCCTTCTGGAGAATTTTTAACTACATTAATAAGGTCTTTCTTATATTGAACCATTTTATCATACAATTTTTTCCCTTCACCTTTTTCAGAAAAAAGAATTTCAGCCTGATCTAAGTCATCAAATTTATAAGTCTCTTCACCATTTTCAACTTTCAAACCCGAATTTTTCTTAATTTTAGTTTTATAATCTTCAATATCGTTGAAAATTTTACTAGAAATTTCTTTTACTTGATCAGCCTTTGGTTTCCAAATTGCTGCTTTTTGTTTTTGCTGAGGATCATTCAATGCATCAATAAAAGCATCATATATACTTTTATTTTTCTGACTTAAAATTTGATTTGTTTTATCCAAACTTTTATTTACAGTCTTAAATGCATTCAAAATCTCTGAAGATACGTTCATTGCGAGCATAGCTGTCAATACGAGATACATCATATTGATCATCTTCTGCCTAGGTGATATTTTACCTGATGCCATTTCTTATTTTAATTTTATAATATTCAAAAATATTCCTACCTTAATTTACAATTTAATCTTATGCTGTTCTCATCGCTGTCAACATACCTCCGTATATTGAATTCAATGAACCTAAGCTTTTAGACAAATTCCCCATATTGTCTTTCAACATTTGGGCATCATTTTTGGTAGACTCTAAATTAGCCATAGCTTCTGATAAATTCCCTACAAATTTATTCAAATTTTTCAAATGGTTATTTGCATCTTGCAACTCTATTTGGTATATAGAATTTAATTGTTGAAGATTTTTTGTAATTTGTTGAATTTGAACTTGATATTCTTGAGTACCATTAGTAGCTAAAGCTAAACCTTTTGCTGCTTCCGCACTTTCTTCAAAAGTAGATTTTAATGTATTTAATGAAACTGCAGCATTTTTGGCAGCATTTGAATAATCGGCAGTACTAGCAGCAACATCTGCTACACCATTCATACTTTCAATATTAGCACTTAATTTACCTAAGTTTTCACCAAGTCTTTCAATCATACCTGTTTCAATATTCGCTTTTGATAATGCGTTGTCCAATGCTAAAGCAACGGATTTATCAGCACTATATCCTCCACCGCCAATCATACCTACAGATCCTCCACCTATAGATCCACCTTCACTTCTGCCTTTAGAAACCGCTATTTCACTCTCATCAAACAATTCTGGATATACTCTCTCCCATTGATACTCTTCATATACAGGGTCAAAAGCTGACACAACGAAAATTAAAACCTCTGTTCCCATTCCTGCAATAAGCATTTCATTTGCTCCAGGTAAGTGCAAGATTTTAAACAATGCACCAAGAATAACCACCGCAGCTCCCAAACCATAAGAAATTGACATGATTTTTTTGAATCCACCTACTTTTTTTGCCATAATTAATTGTTTTTAAAAATTATTTGATTTAGTTTACGTTTATTATTATTATTTTATTTTAAAGCTGAAGTTACACATCTAAAGCCAATATAAGACTTAGAAGAATCTGCATATTCATAGCTTCTTGTTCCATTTTGAATTAAGAAAGCTACATCTTTCCAGCTTCCACCTCTCAATACTTTACGTTTCATAGTTTCATTATCCAATTTATTATGATCGTATTTCATATCTGGATTCATATCATGAACAAAAGTATAAGAATTTTCATAAAAAGCGGATGAAGTCCATTCTGCTACGTTTCCAGCCATATTATATAATCCATAATCATTAGGAAAATAAGAATCTGTTCTTACCGTATAGAATCCTCCATCATCTTGGTAATTTCCTCTTACTGGTTTAAAGTTAGCCATCAAACAACCTTTTTGATTTCTTGTATAAGGACCTCCCCAAGGATATGGAGCACTTTTCTTTCCACCTCTGGCAGCATATTCCCACTCATGCTCACTTGGCAATCTAAATGGATCAATCATTGTTTTTTTCTTTGAATTTAAATAATCTTCTAAGAAACGAGTTCTCCAATGAGAGAATGCATTAGCTTGATCCCATCTTACCCCTACAACTGGATAATCATCGAAAGCAGGGTGAGAAAAATATTGACGCGTCATTGGCTCATTATATGAATATGTGAAATCCCTAACCCAAACCATTGTATCAGGATATACATCAACTATTTCTGGTTTGATATATTGCTTTCTGTCTTTATTTCTATTAAACTTAGCAAAAGCAGCTTGCTTATACTTCATATAGTCGTATTTGTATACTAACTTAGCAATATCAATTTCTTTTTTACCATTGATCCATTGGTCTGGAGATAAATACATCGCATTTAATTGATTAGCAACCTCAGGGTTTTTGTAATCAATTTTTTTCTTCCAATCTATTGGCTGAGTGCCTGAAACAATTTCTGCATCTGCATTAGTTTCTACAAAATGCTCTAAAATTGTATGAGCCAAAGAATCCTTTACATAATCTATAAATTGACGATATTCATTATTTGTGATTTCCGTCGCATCCATATAGAAGCTATGAATAGATACTTGTTTTGGTCTTGCAGTCAACTCAAAAGTCACATCTTGGTCACTTAATCCCAATGTGAGAGTACCACTTGGAACAGTAACCATACCATAAGGTACCGATTCTCTCCATACAGGTCTTCCTGAAGTTCCCGTTAATTGACCTTTAAAAGATCCGCCTCCGCCGCCTTTTCCACAAGACGTAATTAGCCCTAATACGGCAAGCAATCCTAATACATAATTTAATTTCGAGTGTTTCATCATTTACAATTTTAAATTGTTTTTAATAGAAATTGAACGTGTAAAAATAAACTTATTTTTTTTTATTGCAATTATTTTTTTCTGATAACGTCAATTTTTATGTTTTTATTTTATATTTATTTATTTTTTTTTATAAAAAATTAATTTTTAATTAACTCTGGATACTCTCTAAATAGTCTATCTATAGCCATTACCATTGATTTTACTTCGCCTAATGGTGCTTTAGCATGTATATCCATTTTTTGTTTTTTCAACTGAGCTTGTGTACTTTCTCCAAAAGCGCCTACCGCAATATGATCTTGTTTAAACTCAGGAAACAACGTGAAAAACGCTTTTACACCTTCAGGATTGAAGAAAGTAATCATATCGTTATTTAAATGTTTCTCATTAAATTCTTCATTTGGCACCATTCTGTACATAACAGCTTCTGCAAATTTAAATTTATTTTGTTTTAAAAATGTAGGTAAAACACCAATTCCAACGGCAGAGCATGGCAAAAGGAACTTTTCATTTGCTTGAAATTTCTTCAAAACACTTTGTAAGTCTGCAGGTGTACCATTGGAGTATATTACTTTTCTTTTTCTATAACGAATATATTTCTGCAAATAGTACGCAATAGCTTCAGAGGAACAAATATATTTGGCTTCTTGTGGCATTTTATGACGCATTTCATCACAAATTTTGAAGAAATAGTCTATTGCATTTTTACTATTAAAAATAACTGCGGTAAATTCCGCTATATTGATCTTATTTTTTCTAAATTCTCTCAAAGTCAAGCTCTCTACTTTTAATAGAGGTATAAAGCTGATTTTTAATTTGTAGCGTTTACTTAAATCTGTATATGGTGATTTTTCGCCAACAGGTTCTGGCTGAGTAATTAAAACATTCTTAATTTTCTTGGGGAGTGTTTTGATTTCTTTTGGTGTCAAAGCAAATTCACTTACAGGAGAGGCGTCTTCTTTTGATTTTTTGGTCGTAGATTTTAAAGAATCTACTTTAGAATCTGCCTTTTTTGTAACTTTTGGAGTGGATTTCTCTACCTTTTTGGCATCCACTTTTTTGGTACTAGGCGAACTCTTAACCACTTCTTTTTTTGAATTATCATCTACGTTGGATGACTTTGTGTTTTTTACAACTTTATTAATTTCAGTAGTTTTTTTTGCCATTCTGTTATATTATGTGTAAAAATTTAGCAAGCAAAATTAAGGGTAAAACTTTAATTGTAACGAAATAAATTAAAGTCTTAATAAAATTAGAACGTATAAAATCAAAATTATTGATTAAATTTTTTAAAATACTAAACGATTCAAAGAAAAGAAACAACAATATTGACGTATATAATATTACTTCTTTAAATCGAGTGTTTGATATTGATTCTAGAGTAAATAATGGCAATAAGAATATACTAACTAATATCATTTTATCCAAATGAATATAATTCGTTATCATTTTAATGGATTTTAATTCAAAAACGTAAAAAAGAACTTGAAGCAATAGGTTTTTAACGATGAAAAACAAGAAAAATATCAAGTATTTCATATAAAAGGTTTCTTCAAATATATTTTTTTCGCCTGTAAATTCATGAAAAATAAGGTATACTAAATATAAAACACAAAAAGAATAACTCAAAAAGAAATAAATAGAAACCCCAAAATCAAAATCTTCTGTAATTTTCAATTTAAGTTTTAAATAATTATTTAATTGAAACTTAAAATTATTGACAAATGAATATCGAACTATCGATGTCAAAATTAGCAATGCTATTAGAATCGAGAATAAAAAGTAATTTTTATTGAGATTTTTCTTTACAATAATTTGAGAAGGATTATAAGGTGCATAATCCGAATTGAAATGAAGCATCGGAAGAATAATCTTGGATGAATCTACTTTGAAAACGCTTTTTTCAATGGTGATATCATTATATTTCAATATTCTTTCATACAAAATATCTTTTGCCAATAACGTATTGACTGAAAATAACTGTAATAATAACAAAATTTTAAAATACCGCCACATATCCGAAATGTACTTTTGCGTTGTTGAATGCTATAGGATTCTGGCTGTATTTACCATAACCCATCGAAAAATTAAGAATACTTCCTTTGCCTCTATATGCCAATCCTAGCCCAAAACCATACGGTAATTCATAAGAATTAGTCCCTACTGTATTATTTTTAAATGCTGTAAAATCAAAGAAAGTCATTAATTGAATACTGGATGTCAAAAAATATTGAAACTCCTGACTTACCGTAGTATAAAAGGATGACCTAAAAAAATGATCGTCAAAACCACGAGGCATTCTATTGCCTCCAAATGTAAATAATTCATTGGATGCGATATTTTTACCAAAAATGCCTTTGGTAAATAGGGACGTTTTATATGTGTATCGATTTGACAATTTAAAATATTTTTCAACTCTTGACTGCAAATATATAATAGAATTTGTCAATCCAATTGAATCATATAATCTTTTATATGAATTTCCATTGGCATCCACTGCATTTATTATATAATTATTGGGTAGCCATTCTTTTATACCAAAACTAAAACTAGACTCGATAATCCATCCTTTTCTTGGAAAAAAAAAGGCATCGGTATTTCGATATTGAAATGACACGCCTACTTGATTGTATGAATAGTCTAATATGCTAGGTAATTGATTTGTGGTTTTGAAACTTGAATCTACACGGAGCGAAAGACTTCCTTGATAGTTATAATAAAAAGTAAATTTGGTTCTAGAATCAATCTGATAGCTCGCCCCTAAATTATATTGAATTCTCAAAAAAGAAGAATCAAACTTTTCTAATCCAAATTTAAATGAAGCTCCAACGGGCGTTTTGAATAAAAAAGGTATTTCGGATTCCAAATTCAAGAACTGATTGCCCGAGATTGGTTTCTGCCAATTTAACTGAAAGCGAACGCCTCTATTAAATAAATTATTTAATGCCAAAGTCACATCCCCCGTAAATTCAAATTGACTAGAATTATATGCATTGGGCAAAATGCCTAAAAAAGCATTGATTTGATTGTTTTTTCGGGGCTTGATAGAAACCAATAAATTTACTAAAGTATCATTAAAAACCAAGTCTAAAGGTTGCGCCAATTCAAAATAGGGAATATTATCTATATCGCTTTTAATTTGATCCAAGGTAGTAAAAGAAAAAGGCTTTTTTTGGTAATGTTTGAGTAAATTTTTTGCAAAGATTCGATGAATATATTGATTTTCTCCTTCAATAAACAAGGAATCAAAAAAATGTTTTTTGCCTAAATCAATACTAAGTTTGCATTGAAAATCAGAACTTTGCATCGAACAAGAATCTAAATCCAATTGAGCCTTGAAATAACCTTTATCTACAATTTTATTCAAGATTTTTTTAGTTTCCGTTTCTATCTGGTTTGCGTCTGAGACCTTTACCATTTCAGGAAGTCCCAGTTTTTGAGATTTTTCATCTATAAGCAAATTAAAATGGGTGATTTTTTCTCCTAAATACAATTGATAATTTACCCCAACGGTATCTATACTTGAAAGTAAAAAACCTTTTTTTCTTAATTTTCTTAAAATTTGCAACTGTTTTTCACGAAGATCAATAGAATTTTTAAATTCTATAATATGAGAGAGCTGTATGTTTTCTTTCGTCAATAAAACAGAATCTTGAGGCAGAAACAAGAGATTAGCTTTTTGCTGTGCCCAAATTTCATTAAAAAAAAATTGAAAGCCAATACAAAATAAAAGAATCGACCCTTTTCTCATCAATTTTTCCCAAAATATTTTCTAAAAATCCACTCCAATGACAGCAAGAATAATATAATACTCATCAAAATCCATGAATCTATGAATGTAATCGTTTTAGATTCAGAAATCAACAAATCTTTTGATTCTTTTTTCTTAAATAGATCAATCAGTTTTTTCCAATCTTTCAGTAATACCAACTCGCCATTATGATTTTGAGCAAATTTATTCATATCTTCATAATTTGCTTTTTTGTATGCTTTTTCTAGTTGGAATGTAGTCACCGCAAAATTTCCTTTATCTACCATTTTAACTCCGTTTAAAATCGTATAGGCTTGATATTCATAATTTCCAGAAGGTAAATTGCCTAAATTAAGAGAATATTTATCGCCATTTTTTAGAAAAGTACCTTTGGATTGATACTTATTATTTCCATAAATTTCCATAAATACATCAGAGGTATTGATCAATTCATACGAAGCGTTGTACACCGCAGCATCGACTTTAATATCTTCTTTTTCGGTATAAAATGTTTTGTCAAAATGAACTTTAAATTTCTTTTTATCTTTTTTCACAGCTAGGAAATTGGCTGTTTTTACAACAATTTCTTCAAAATGTTCAAAGGATTTGAAATTTTTAAAATCCATCATTTTCCATTTCCATATATTTTCAGCAAAAACAATGCCAACCGATTGATTATCCATAAATCCTATGGAAATCAAAGGTTTATTCGTGGTTACATTACCTATTTTTTGATACATCAATACTTCCGATTGCTTTACAGGATTGATATTCAAATACATAGACTGCATCGGCGGGAATTTCACATAATTTGCTTGTACATTTTCGGTTAGCTTAAAAAAGCTAAAATCTTTGTTTAATTGCGGCAAAATATCTTGTCTCAAATTTCCTTGAGGACTAGTATTATAAAGCGATTGGACTTGATTGAACATATTGTAATTGCTCCCACTGCCCAAGAAATACAAAATAGAAATCCCTTTTTCATTTAATTTTTTAATAAAATCAATGCGATTTGCATATTGAGATGGAATTTGATACAACACCGCCAAATCAATTTCATCCAATACAGGCTGCGATTCTTGAAGCATCTGAACTTTAATATCAAAAGCCTCATTTTTTTCTAATGCCGATTTTATGGCCGATATATCTGGATGAGGCGCATCGGCGAATATTACAATTTTCTTTTTTCCGTTGACCACTTCAATAAAAAAATCTTTGTAATTATTATCACAATTTTTCTCCCCAGACACACAAGTCGCAAACATTCTGTAATGATGAATGCCCTCTTGCGTCATTTTGATTGCAAAAGAATGATTTTCGGAATAAGAAGCGGAGTTTGATAGAATATTTTTACTTTGCAATTTTACACTAGAGCCGTTTCCTTTCATTTCATAGAGAGTCAGCGTTAAGGATTTTCCCGCAGCTTGATCCGCCAAAACCTGAATCGAAATATTAGATTTCTCATTCAAATAAGCCAATGGATTGAAATCTACAGCACCTATTTCTATATCAAAAAAACGCGTGGTATCCCCTACCAGCAAGGAATAGCATTCCACAGGATTGGTAAAATTATAATAATTGAAATTATTGCCAATATTAGAATTGCCATCAGAAACGAGTATTACACTTTGTACATTTTCATTAAAATGCAATTCATCCGCAGATTGAAGGGCATTATAAATATCAGTTCGACTTCCTTGAAGCAAAAAAGAATCTTTTGCGTCCAATTTATCCGAAAAATAATGTGTCTCTACATCAAAGAAATCCGAAATTTGATTTTCTAAGGCTTGAATCATTTCTTTATAAGACTTTAAAGTAATGCCATCATAGGTTTGTATCGAAGCCGAATTGTCCACGAGCAAAACGACTTTTGGTTTCAAACTTCTATTTACATTGAGATTGATAAAAGGCGATACTAACAGTATGGTTATCAGAAACAAAGCCCATGTCCGCAATATAAAAAGTCCCAGCGTAATTTTATCTTTTTGAAAAACAAATTTGCGGGTTTTGGGATTAAAAAAATACAATACACTTGAAACTCCCACTGCAAAACAGAGGCAAATCAATAAAAACAAAAAATTTTGTAAGATAAAGGTTATGATAGTCTATTATTTTTTTGAACTACAAATATAATTAGATAATGTTAAAACATCAAACAGAACAAACTATCACCCAAAATATTCTACATAAATATTATCCGTTTCTTGCAATTTTACACAATGCAATTCGCATTCGGTAATATATTTTTTCAATTCATTCCATATCCAAATGGCCACATTTTCTGTGCTGGGTTGCATTTCATAGCCCCATTCCACGTCTAAATTTAGATTCATATGATCCAAACGCTCACAAACATGTTCTTGAATAATTACACTCAAATCTTTGGCATTCATTACAAAGCCAGTATCTATATTGGGCTCACCTTTTACGGTTACAAAAAGTTCGTAATTATGTCCATGCCAATTTTTATTGGCACATTTCCCAAAAACAGATTCGTTTTTTTCGGCAGACCAATGCTCACAATATAATTTATGCGCTGCATTAAAATGTTCACGTCTTGTTAAATAAAGCATACTATTTTATTATTTTTTTGATTTTTGTTTAATTTTAAAAAAGGTATAATTTCCTTGATTGTATAATTTTTTTATGTCTTTGATACGATTGAGAGTATCCACTTCTTCCTTACCTCTAGCCACTACATAAATAGGCTGTATAGCCTTTCGATAATAATTCATGCTATCTTTTTCAAATCGATTGGAAATAGCGCAGGTATTATTGGAGTAGAAATTAGGCACATAACTGGTGGTATTATACACGAGAAAACATGCATTCTCATTGCTTTTTTGTTTTACAAAATCGATATACGCACCTTGTGTATACTGCTCAATTTTTGGGAGATAATACGTAATAACCAACTGGGAAATGTACATAGTGGCAAAAAATAGAATAATAATGCCCACTTTATATTTTTTGAAAAGCATTAATAAAATACTCAACAAAAAGACACTAAAATAAATAACGCCAAAGTACAATTCCCATTGATGCCATTCAAAATTTTTGAGAAATACTATTTGTAAGTTTTTATCTTGTATAAATTGATGTAATAATCCAATATTTCCTTTCATATAAGGTACAAATGCTATAACTAAAGACCAAAAAGCCCCAATCAAAAACAATAAAAATAAATTGAAATAATGGATTTTTTTGCTTTCTTCAAAAATATAGCGAATGCTGTATGTAGCCAAAAAAGAGATGGGTAAATAAGCCAACGAAGAATAATAAACCACTTTTTGTTTCACAAAGGTAGCTATGATTAATACCACTATTAAACAACCCACCATCATCAAGCGAAAAATCTTTTGTAGACTAGGCTCATAGGTCTGAGGGCGCAAACTATTGAGTGCAAAAATTGACGCGGGAAAACAACCTACCATTAAAACAATCACATGAAAAAACACCCGTTTCAAAAAACTGGCTTTTTCTATGCTCAAATCATTTTTTTGATATTGCAAGAACTGCATAAAATATTCAAAACTACCTGTTTCTCGATAGGTCAAAAAGCCCCAAACACCTACAAAAAACAAGACCCAAAAAGTCCATTTGACAATATTGGTATATCCCAAACCATATTTTGCGCTAGAAGCCAAGAATAAAAACCAATAACTGAAAACAACAATAAAATAAGCTTCGGGACCTTTGGTAAGAATAGCGCCTACACAGGCAAATGCACTCCAAAAAAGGCTTCGAGCTACATCGCTTTTTCTATAAAGCCCATCGATTCGTTCTTGACGCATTTCTATGACTCGACTCATATTGTACAAACTCAAAAACACGAAAAAATTGAACCAAGGTTCAAGCAAAGCGGTTTTGTGAAATAATTGTGCTAAAAACAAGGATAAATATAGCATAGCCCATACAATGCCAAAAAATTTTGAGAAAAATCGCTTGCCCAATTTAAACAAAAGCAATACACTCAAAAGGCCACAAACAGCATTGGGAAATCGAGCTCCGTATTCTTTCAGCGCCAAGTATTTATAGGAGATAATCTGGAGCCAATAAAAAAATGGCGGTTTTTCTAGGAAATATTTTCCATTGAGATAAGGCGTCCAAAAATGACCCGACTGAAACATTTCCTTTGAAATAGAAGCATGCAATGTTTCGTCCCAATCAAATAAATTGACTTCGCCAATAAATGGAAAGAATATCAAACCACAAAAAAGGGTGAGAATAGCTACACTCGAAAGGTTAAATATTTTATTCAGAATCGTATCAATTTAAATATCCAATCATTATGAATTCATGGCCCATTTTCGTTTTCTGAAATAATTATAAGCAAAAGCAAAGATAACAATCAATGAAATAGGGATCAAAAGATTGATCAATTGCCATTTAATGCTCTCCTCCTTCACTTTTTGCTTGTCTAATAATCTCAATTTGATTTCTTTATTTCTAGCCGTCAATAAACCATTGGTATCGGTCAAATATTCCACACAATTTTTCAAGAAATCCATATTAGCAAATACTTGCTTGCTATATATTTCATAGCCTAGCGGATATTGTTCGCCTTTTTGACTCACATGATTTTTAATGATATCCGCATCGCCAAATACAATCATCTTGGTATTTTTTCCATTTTCAATGGGTGAAATGCCTATTTCTTGCAATTTTTTGACAAAGTCCACTTCCATTCTATTTTTATATAGCGAAGTAAATTTCCCTTCAAGCAAAACACCTGCAGGAATAAAAGGTTGTTTGAAAAAACGAAAATCTTGTTTTTCTTTTATAGCTGCCAAATGCACGCGAACAGGTTCGGGCAAGGCACGTCCATACTGCGATGTAGACAAAATTATGGTTTTTGTAATGCCATTTTCGGCAATCGTATCCAAGCTAGAACAATAATTGGACAACACTGGATCCAGATTTTTACCAATAGCATGTGCATTGGAAGGCGACAAGAGCGGACTGTATAGCCAAGGGAACAGCATAGGTTCATTGGTTTTGTTGTCAATTACAGGAATGGGCGCACTCTGTTGACCATCTTGTACCAAATTTTTATTGATACGAACACCATATTTGAATAATTGTTCATCCAAATTCAAACTATGACTTTTGGCCATAAAAAGCAATTCGGGATTTTGTAAATAGCCATTATCGGCATCCATACCATCCAAAAGCCACATCACCTTGCCTCCACGCATGATAAATTGATCGATTTGGAATTTTTCAAATTCAGAAAAAGGAGCCACTGGACGCGCTACAATAAGCAAATCGCAGGTTTTGTAATTCCAAGGCATAATCGTATCGCCCGTATTGGAAATAAAGCCTTTGCCTATAGCATTGAAGCTAACATTGTATCTACTTTCTTTTAATTTATTGGTAAAATCAAATACATAAACAGGCGGATATTCGCCATGTCCTTGAAGAAATGAAACGTTATAAATATCGTTATAGGACAATTTTTTAATGGCATTGGCAACTTTGTATTCCAACGAAATAGCCGAATGATTGAGCGCCTCTTCGGGGCTATATCCTATCTGATTTTCAAGGATTTGTACAGGTAATGTATTCTCCCCCACCGAGACCAATAAACTTGGGAAAATAATGCGTTCTTCATATTGATCTTCTTTGCGAACCTTCAAATTGGTAGGCTGCAATCCCATTCCCGCTAACTCTTGATAGATCGCAAATTTTTGCTCTTCGGTAGCCGAAGAAGGCAATGGATTGATAAAATCATACGAAAAACTACCGCCACTCGCACTTTTCATCTCTTGTAAAATATCTTTGGTAGAATTTTTCAACCGCAAAAAACCACTTTCCAAGTCCCCTTCAAGGTAGACTTTGATATAAATATTTTTTTTGTTTTGCTTGAGTAGCTTGA
>Ga0208597_1000164_pt1 | contig 24886 bp, 24 predicted proteins | sample LakMenEpi05May12_FD_150673 | JGI IMG/M metagenome (GOLD analysis project Ga0208597, IMG submission 150673) | Freshwater microbial communities from Lake Mendota, WI - 05MAY2012 deep hole epilimnion (SPAdes) | ecosystem: Environmental > Aquatic > Freshwater > Lake > Epilimnion/Euphotic zone ...
TTTATTTTTTTGTATCAAAATACTAAAAGTTTACTCAAAAATAACGTGTTATACCAATGTTATACTTTTATAAAAAATTAAAATTCCTTCTATGTTTTACATCTATATTATTTATTCCAATACCGCTGAGAAATTCTATGTTGGGCATTCCGAAAATCCTTGGGATAGACTTGTGCAACATAATGAAAATGAAGGCGACAAGTATACTGGCAAATATCAAAATTGGGAATTGAAAGCCGTTTTTCAAGTTTCTGAAAATCGTGGCGACGCACTCTTAATCGAAAAATTTATCAAAAGACAAAAAAGCAAAAAGCTTTTACTAAAATTAATTGAACCCGAATTTATTCCCATGGGAGATTTAGCACAGTTGGTTAGAGTGTCAAAAATAGTGGTTTAAGAACGATTTTTAATCACTCCTCTTTTTTCTCTTCATAGCCTAGCCTAGTACTTTCTATTCCTTTATTTTCTAGGTATTCATATACGGCTTTGGCTCTTATTTTCGGACAAATTGATGGTTCTTGTTTGTTTGTCATATCCGTCTTGATTTCTATCTTTAATGCCCATCAAACATACGTTTTCCATTTATTTTTATATCATATTTTGGGTATTTCTTTAAATAATACGTTAATGAATCCAATAATGCAAAAGAATGAGGCCTAAATCGATGCATTCTTCAAAAAATAAAATTTCATTAAACGTTGTTTTATCGCCTATCTTTTGTATGTCTGTGATAATTGCCCTTGTTGTTTTTTTTAAACTATTTTATTTCGTTTTTTTGATTTTATAACTTACCTTTACTTCTACTCTTCTATTATAATTTCGCTGTTTTGTGGAATCAACATCTTTTACTAAAGCTATTTTGCCTACCCAAAAAAACAAAAAAGGATATTCTGTACAAAAATTTTATTTTGATATTTGTTCATATACCCTTCGGGCTCTATTTTCCGAAAGCTTTTTATTATACAATTGAGATGCTCTATCATCACGATAACCTTTTATTTCAATGGTACAAATTGTATCCCTCGTCTTTAAAAATTGAACCAACTCAACCCATTCTTTTGTTTTTAAATTAAAACTATCTGTATCAAAAATACTTGAAATTTTTTTTCTTCTTGAGCGTAAATATTGTTAGAAACTCCTAGTATCCCTATTAAAAGTATTTTAAAAAACATCGGCTTTTGTTTTAATGCGCTTTATACAACTGATTTTGATGTAAAATATTTTGTTTTTATCATTTTTTTAAATTTTTAACACTTAATATCAAAAAACTATATTATTTTCGCTTCATCATTTAAAAATTTGAAAATCATGAAAAAACTACTTTCTATCTTGGCACTTTGTGCTATTATGTTTTCTGTAAACGCTCAAGGAAGCGCAGCTTCTCAAGCAAAAACGAAAAAAGACGGTACGCCGGATATGCGTTATAAAGACAACAAAGACGTTAAACCCGCTGCGGCAGCTAACGTTAAGTTGAAAAAAGACGGTACGCCAGACAAAAGATTCAAAGCAAACAAAAAATAATATTTGTTTCTAAAAAAGAAAAAGCGCCTTGACTAAGGCGCTTTTTTTATGCTTATTTTTTACTAACTTACTTTTTATTCCTTAACTTCTCCAAAAACTTTGATCATCATCGTTTCTTTTTCGGGGTCATTTGAATAAATGGTAATCATTTTGGTAAAAGGACCTACTTTATCTGTATCATATTTTACACTAATGGTAGCAGATCGTTTAGAGTCAATGGGCTCTCTAGGACACGTTGGCACGGTACAACCACAAGAACCCGTACAGCTTGATATAACCAATGGGTTTTTTCCCAAATTAGTTACCGTAATAGTTCTTTCTCCGTCACTGCCCTTTTGCATCACACCAAAATCTATTTCCTCGCTACTTAAGCTAATTTTGGCTTCTTCTTGTCCAAATGCCAACATGGTTGACATAAACATAATTAAAAAAATTGTAACTTTCTTCATTGTTATATAGTTATATAATACTTTAAACAAAAACCGTGCAAAAATGAATAAATAAAACAAAAGATAAGATTTTTTAATGTATCTTATCTTTTTTTAACTTCAGATTATAGTACGCTTTTTACGGCTTCGGCTGCTTCTTTTAACAATATGGCTCCTTTTACCTTCAATCCACTTTCATCAATAATTCGTTTTCCTTCTTCGGCATTAGTTCCTTGTAGCCTTACAATAATGTCTACTGGAATTTCTCCTATGGACTTATATGCATCCACTATTCCTTGAGCCACTCTATCACATCTTACTATTCCACCAAAGATATTTACCAAAATAGCTTTTACATTAGGATCTTTTAAAATGATTCTAAATGCTTTTTCTACTCTTTCCGCATTTGCTGTTCCTCCCACGTCAAGGAAATTTGCTGGTTCTCCACCGCTCAGTTTGATAATATCCATTGTGGCCATTGCCAAGCCTGCACCATTTACCATACATCCAACGTTTCCGTCCAATTTTACATAATTCAAATCGTAGCTATGTGCTTCTACTTCCATTGGATCTTTTTCTCTCTTGTCTTCTATCTCCGCCAAAGCAGGTTGTCTGTACAAGGCATTGTCGTCTATTGAAATTTTTCCGTCTACCGCTATTATTTTATCATCCGATGTTTTTAAACAAGGATTAATTTCAACCAATGAACAATCTCCTCCAACATAAGCATTATAAACTTTGGCTACAAAAGACACCATTTCTTTAAATGCTTGTCCTTCCAATCCTAGATTAAATGCAATTTTTCTACACTGGAATGCCTGCAATCCCAACAATGGATCTACATATTCTTTGTGAACTTTTTCAGGCGTATGTTCTGCTACTTCTTCTATTTCCATTCCACCTTCCGTAGAATAGATAATTACGTTTTTCTTGGTTGTTCTGTCCATTAGAACAGACAAATAGAATTCTTTAATTTTTGATTGCTCACCATAGTACACATCTTCTGCTATCAAAATTCGATTAACGATTTTTCCTTGAGCGGACGTTTGTGGTGTTATCAAGGTCATTCCTAAAATTTCGGAAGCCTTTTGTTTCAATTCATCTAAGTTTTTAGCGAGTTTTACGCCTCCGCCTTTTCCTCTTCCTCCTGCGTGAACTTGTGCCTTCACCACATACCACGATGTGCCTGTTTGGGCTGTCAAGTCCGACGCTGCTTTCACAGCATCATCCACACTTTCTACCGCTATACCTCTTTGAATAGCCGCTCCATATTTATTAAGCAAATCTTTTGCTTGATGTTCATGTAAATTCATTGTATAAAATTTTTTGTTGTATTTTTGACGATATTTTAATTGGATGCGAAAATAATTTTTTTTTTTGATAATCGAGTAAAAATGTTGGAAAAAGAGACAATAATTTTTGGAAAAGATATTAAAAAAAGCTACGAAAGCCTTTGTGTGCTTGATGTAGAAGCCATTTCCATTCAAAAAAATAAAGTTACTGCTCTTACTGGCCCATCCGGTGCTGGGAAAAGTACTTTACTTCACATTTTAGGCACATTATTAAAACCCACTTCGGGACACATATATATAGACCAAACGGAAATTTCGCTTTTCTCAGAAAAAAAATTAGCAAACTTTCGCAATCAAAAATTAGGTTTCATTTTTCAGTTTCATAATCTTTTGCCCGAGTTTTCAGCTTTTGAAAACATTGTCTTACCCGCCATGATTGCAGGAACGGACATAAGTGTATATACAAAAAAAGCCAACGAGCTTTTGACATTAATGAATTTATCGAATAGAGCCCATCACAAACCCTCTGAAATGAGTGGTGGCGAACAGCAACGAATCGCTATTGCGCGCGCGCTTATCAATGATCCGCAATTAATTTTTGCTGATGAACCTACGGGAAACTTAGATACAAAAAATGCGTTTGATTTACACCAACTGTTTATTAACTTAAGCAAAGTGCTTGGACACACGTTCTTAATTGTAACTCACAATAACGAATTGGCTTCTATGAGCGACAAGGTAATTCAAATGAAAGACGGAAAAATTGTTCATGCTTAAAACAACCACAAAATGATTTCACTTAATTCGTACTTAGTTTTTAATGGAAATTTCAAAGAGGCTTTTGGCGTTCATTGGATGATTAATTTTGATTATTAAATTTTTAATTTTTGAATACGCTCGATTTTAAAAATATTATAAACTGTTTTTCATCAAATTGTACTTTGAGAGAGGTGGTGTATGATCATATTTCTATCGATAGTAGAACGTTGATTTTACCAGAAAAAACACTTTTTTTTGCTTTTGATGGAAGTCGCAAAAAAGGCTATCAATTTATTCCTGAATTAATAGAAAAGGGCGTAAGCTTTTTTGTTATAGACGAAAATTATCACACCGAAACAAAAAACCTGAATGCATCATTCTTTTATGTGTCTAATGTTTTGGAGGCATTACAAAATTTAGCAAAACACAAAAGAACTCTTTTTAAAAGTCCTGTAATTGGCATAACGGGTAGCAATGGTAAAACTATTGTAAAAGAATGGTTATTTCAGTTATTAAAAGATGATTTTCAAATAGTTAAAAGTCCCAAGAGCTTTAATTCTCAAATTGGGGTTCCCCTATCGCTTTGGAATCTTTCAAACGAGTATAATTTAGCTTTAATTGAAGTTGGTATTTCAAAAAAAGGAGAAATGGAACGATTAGAAAAAATTGTTTCTCCCGAAATTGGTATTTTAACTTCTTTTGGGAATGCTCATAATGAAGGGTTTAACAATAAGTTGGAAAAATTAAGAGAAAAGCTTTTGTTATTTAAGTATTCAAAAAAGTTGATTTATCCCATTAACGATGATTTTCTTTTTGAAAATGTACCCATTATCATGAAGGAAATAGAATCTCCTGCCGAACTCATTAGTTGGGGAAACAAAAAAGAGGCAAAAATTAACATTTTTAACAAATTTTATGAACTTGTTGTATGTTACAACAATGAAGAAAAAAAGTTAAATATTCCTTTTTCGGACGTAGCATCTATTGAAAACATATCTAGCTGTATCGCTTTATTTATAACTATTTCATGCAGTTTTAATGCATTAGAAAAAAGGGTTAAAACACTCCAAAAACTTGAAATGAGGTTGGAAGAAATAGACGGATTTCAAAACAATAAAATTATCAACGATTCTTATACTTCAGACATCGATTCGCTTCAAGTTGCGCTTCAATTTCTTGGTCAACAAGGACAAAATCGTCCAAAGGTTTTGATTTTATCTGAAATTTATGAAAACGACTTTCTTCAAAACACCATTTATGAAAAAATTGCTCGCCTTTTGGAGGCAACTGAATTAGAAGAAATTGTTTTTGTGGGGGAAAAATATTTAGAAAACAAACCTTTTTTTGAAAATATTCATTCAAAAAAAAGATACTTCGCTGATACTAAAAGCTTTATAACTGAATACCCACATGGACTATTAAAAAACAGCATTATAATGCTTAAGGGTGCTAGAAAGTTTGAGTTTGAAAAAATATTACATTTTTATCAAGAACAAACGCATGAAACCTCACTAGAGATAAATCTTAGCGATATCAAAAAAAACCTAAACGTTTTTGCTTCAAAGCTTAAGCCTTCTACAAAGATCATGATTATGCTCAAAGCATTTGGATACGGCCTTGGAAGCAAAGAGTTGGCAAAAGTACTCGAATATCAAAAAGCAGACTATTTTGCGGTAGCCTATATAGACGAAGGTGTAGAACTCCGAAAACAGGGTGTAAAAACGCCTATCATGGTTATGAATTGTGAATGGAGTGCTTCAAACAAACTCATAGAATATAACTTAGAGCCTGAAATTTATAGTCTCGACGCCTTAGAGAAATTTCTTCATTATAGCTCTTTTTTCTCTTCTTCAAACGAAAAAAAAATATCTATACATTTAAAGATTGATACAGGGATGAATCGTCTGGGATTCAAGGAAATAGATGTTGATGTTTTGATTAATACTTTAGCTAAAAACAAACATCTTCATGTTAAATCTATTATGAGTCATTTGTCTGCAAGCGATGAAAAAGAATTTGATAATTTTACGCATCAGCAAGCTGTGCTTTTTGAAAAAATTTGTACTAAAATGGAAAAAACGCTTTCCTATACATTCATAAAACATTTGCTCAACACTGAGGGCATTGTTCGCTTTCCAGAGTATCAGTATGATCTGGTTCGGCTTGGAATTGGGCTTTTTGGTATAGAGGCTTCTCATACACTAGAAAAAGATTTGTCTTTTCCCATTTTGTTAAAATCAAAGGTAGCTCAAGTTAAGCCCGTAAAGAGAGATGAATTTGTTGGCTATTCTTTAAAAGGTAAAATTAATGAGGACTCTGAAATTGCTATTATAAACATTGGTTATGCCGATGGTTTTTATAGAAAGTTTGGAAATGGAAACGTTTTTTTAAAAATTAATGATGGTCTCTATCCCACGATTGGAAACATCTGCATGGATATGTGTATGGTTCTTTTAGACAAAAACCACGCAGTAAAACCAGGAGACCTTGTTGAGATTATTTACAATTTGGATTCTATTTCTAAATTATCATTAGCGGCGGAAACCATCCCATATGAAATCCTTACAAGCATTAGCCAACGCGTAAAAAGAACCTATTACGAGGAATAAAAAAGTTGTTTTTAAAATTAATTATTTATTTTAGTATTAAATTTTATAAAAATATAAGTCATGATTACTATTGAAGCCATCGATTTAAACAAAAAAAGTGATAAAAAACGTTTTGTGGATTTTGATTTTGAAATATACAAAGAATATCCTCTTTGGGTAGCACCATTGCGAATGGATATAAACGAACGATTGAATCCAAAGAAACATCCTTTCTATCTCAATGGACAAATTCATTGCTTTGTGGCTTTGAAAAATGGAAAAATTGCCGGTCGTATTGCTGCTATAGATAATAATAAATACAATGAATTTCACAGTAGCAATGTTGGGTTTTTTGGGTTTTTTGAATGTATCAACGACCAAGAGGTAGCCAACGCGCTCTTTAATAAAGTGACCGAATGGCACCAATCTCAACAAAACAATATATTACATGGCCCAGTAAACCCTTCTACAAACTACGAATCGGGTTTGTTGATAGATGGTTTTGACGATGCGCCAAAAATTATGATGTCGTACAATCCGCCTTATTATCAAACATTGATGGAGAACTATGGACTTAATGTATCTATGAAGATGTATGCATATAAAGTAGAGGATCACAACGTATTAGCTAATGAAAAATTGTTACGCGTAAAGGATATAGCACTTCAAAGAAGTAATACAAAATTAAGGCTTATAGACAAGAAAAAACTGAATATAGAAATAGAACATATCAAAAAAATCTACAACAAAGCCTGGGAAAACAATTGGGGTTTTGTGCCTATGAGCGATGAAGAACTCAACTTGATGGCTAACGAATTAAAATTAATTTTGGATACTCAGTTTGCACCCATGATTGAGAATGAAAAAGGAGAAGTAGTCGCTTTTGCTCTTGCGCTTAAAGACATTAACTTTATAACAAAAGATTTCAACGGATCTCTATTTCCTTTCAATTTTCTTAAGCTTTTATTTGGTCAGAAAAAAATTAAATGGATCCGTGTATTGTTATTAGGAATATTACCTGAATACAGGGGCAAAGGCCTCGATGCTGTCATGTATTATGAAATGATAAAAAATGGACTAAAAGTAGGTATAGATAGGGCGGAAGCTAGCTGGATTCTTGAGAGTAATCCAGATATGCAAAAAGGCATGAAGGTTGTAAACGGTGAAATCTACAAAACCTATGCAATTTTTGAAAAGCAAATTTTATAACGATGCGTATTTTTTTCTTTTTATTTATTTGTGTTTTTAATGTTACTTTTGGTCAACCCAAAGACAGTTCAGCTGTCGTAAAAACAAGTATAGAAACACCAAAAACTTCTTTAAAAGATAGCATTAAAAAAACGGATACTATATCAAAATCTATTAAAACCAAAACGCCTGTTTTTGAAGGTATTATTACGTATCAAAAAAAGCTTTTAAACCCCAATCCTTTATTAATTTCAGATGATGAGTTTTATCAAACTGTTGAGAATAAAGGCATTTCAAAAGTTCAAGTTTTTGTGAAAGGAAATAAATATAAAATGGTAAGCAAGGAATATATTTCTATTTTTGATCCTATAGGATATCGAGTTTGCAAAAAAGATTTGATTAAAGAAAAAGATACTTTTTATTGTCTACCCGCCAATCTTCCCGAAGACAAAGTACAAAAGATAGAACCTTGTGGTCAAAAAGCAACTATTCTTGACAAATCATGCCTTTGTTTTTTGGTTAAAAGTCCGTTTTCTACTAAAACAGTTTTTTATAATACCGAGAGAATTAAAACTTCTCCAGGTTTTTGGGCAAATCACTTCAAAGATGATTGGGGTCCTATTCTTCAAAGAGCGGGTTCATTTCCATTAAAAATTATTACCAAATCTTCTTTTGGTAACGAAGAATGGGAAGTTATTAAAATTGAAGCCAAGACGTTGTCTGCAGAGGATTTTGAGTTTTAAATTCTTCAACATTTTATTTCCACAATTCACTATTCCCGGTGATGGGTTTTGTTCTAGATTCATTTCTACCAGAGTTTTGAGTTCCTCTTTAATTTTGGAATATTTTGAATACAACTTGCCCAATACTTTCATTGAAAAATCTCTAACAGCGATAAATTCTGTAGTATTTTCAAAATATTGAAATGTATAGTTCTTAGCTTCTGCCTCCAAAGACGTTGGATTCTCAATAAAATCAAGTATTCGAACGATATTTCGCTTTTGCGTTTCTGTTGGGTTTTTGTGATAAATGATGTGCAGATTGATTCAAAAAAGGCGCAAACACATCAGGCGAAATGTCTGCAATTGTCATCATTATCGCTGCGGCTCGTTGTGCGATACGTTTGTCTTTTCCTAGAAATAATGCTACTATTTCTTCCTTTTTATCTTCAATCAATATTTCCTTAGATAGCTGAGTCCATTAGCTTTTGCTGTTTTCTACAAAAAGTTTTTCTTGAAGAGTCATCTAGTTTTTTTGTATAATATTAAATGAAAATATCGTTTATCTTCTGTATTAGTCCCTTCTTTAGGTATTGTAAATATGCTTCAAACCCAAAAACCAATCCAAGTAACGCAACTAAAGTTAATAAATTTTCTGCTATAAAATCTACACAAAACAAAATTACGAGCAATGAAAAGATAGCAAATATCTTGAAAAATAGGTTTGAACGGAAATGGCCTCGAAGTTCCAACGCACCATTATTTTCAACGATTGAGCCTTGAAAAACAAAAGACATTCCCAAAAAGCTTCCAACCAAAAATTCATAATATGGCAGAAATACATATTCGTTTCCTTTTTTATAAATCCAAAGATTTCGCTCTACACTTTTTAAGGATCCAAACTCTTGTTTGAATTTTTCTAAGATTAACTTATTCGACTGGAAATAAAAGGCTTGTTTGGAAAGGAGGAGCATGACAATGTTATTGTTTAAATAAATAAAATTAAAAGCGTAAGAATTTCAACTTTTGATATTAAAGTTGTTTTTTTTATACTTCTTTCTTTACATATTCCGTCTATACTGTCCGCCTACTTCGTAGAGTGCGGCGGTGATTTGGCCTAGCGAGCAGTATTTTCCAGCTTCCATGAGTCCATAAAACAGGTTTTCGTTTTTGAGCGATGCCATTTTGAGGTCTTGGAGTGCTTGGGTTTGTTGTGCCGTGAAGTTTTGGTGCAAGCCCGATAGCGTAGCTATTTGATTTTCTTTTTCTTGTGTCGTGGCGCGGATTACTTCACTAGGGATAATCGTCGGAGAGCCTTTGCTGTTCAAGAAGGTGTTGACGCCTATGATTGGATATTCCCCTGTATGCTTTAGCATTTCGTAGTGCATACTTTCTTCTTGGATTTTTCCACGTTGGTACATCGTCTCCATTGCACCTAGCACGCCGCCACGTTCAGTGATTTTGTCGAATTCCATCATGATGGCTTCTTCCACCAAGTCCGTCAACTCTTCAATGATGAAAGCACCTTGAATCGGGTTTTGATTTTTTGCCAATCCTAGCTCGTGGTTGATAATCATCTGAATAGCCATAGCTCGTCTTACTGATTCTTCGGTAGGTGTGGTAATGGCTTCGTCATAAGCATTGGTATGAAGCGAATTGCAATTATCATAGATCGCATACAAAGCTTGCAAAGTCGTACGAATGTCATTAAAATCGATTTCTTGCGCGTGAAGGCTTCGTCCACTTGTCTGAATATGGTATTTAAGCATTTGGCTGCGCTCATTAGCTCCGTACATAATTTTAAGAGCTTTTGCCCATATTTTTCTTGCCACACGTCCTATCACCGAATATTCGGGATCTACACCGTTGGAGAAAAAGAAGGAGAAGTTGGGCGCAAAATCATCGATATTCATGCCTCTGGACTTGTAATACTCTAGAAACGTAAATCCATTGGAAAGGGTAAAGGCCAACTGACTGATGGGATTAGCACCTGCTTCGGCGATATGATATCCAGAAATAGACACCGAATAGAAATTTCTAATTTTATGGTTTATGAAGTATTCCTGCACATCTCCCATGAGCTTCAAGGCAAAATCGGTAGAAAAAATACACGTGTTTTGGGCTTGATCTTCTTTGAGAATATCTGCCTGAACCGTGCCACGCACTTTGCTAATCGCTTCCGCTTTGATTTTTTCATAGACTTCTTTTGGTAAAACCTGATCACCAGTCACTCCTAAAAGCATCAATCCTAGCCCTCCGTTTCCTTCGGGTAGCCCTTGGTCGTTGTATGGGATATAGTTCGGACGGTTTTTACCTTGATAGATTGCTGCAATTTTCTTTTCTACTTCGGCCTCCAATCCATTGGCCTTGATGTATTTTTCACATTGCTGATCGATGGCGGTATTCATAAAAAACGCAACCAACATAGGTGCGGGTCCATTGATAGTCATACTCACCGATACATTGGGCTCGCACAAATCGAATCCACTGTATAGCTTTTTCATATCGTCCAGACAACAGATAGATACGCCACTATTTCCTATTTTACCATAGATGTCGGGTCTTTTTCCTGGATCTTCTCCATAGAGCGTTACGCTGTCAAAAGCTGTAGAAAGCCTTTTGGCGGGCATTCCCAAAGATACATAATGGAATCGCTTATTGGTTCGTTCGGGGCTTCCTTCACCAGCAAACATACGTGTAGGGTCTTCGTTTTCTCTTTTGAACGGATATACTCCTGCCGTAAAAGGAAATTCTCCGGGTACATTTTCTTGAAGATTCCATTTGAGCAAGTCGCCCCAAGCTTCATATTTCGGAAGCGATATTTTTGGGATATTGAGGTTGGATAAACTTTTGCTATGAGTTGCTATTTTTATTTCTTTGTCACGCACTTTGAATACATAGAATTCATCGCTATACTTTTTAACTTTTTCACTCCAATTTTCGATAATTCTTCGATTGTCTGGCGCTAATTTTTCTTCTAAGTTTTTGTACAATTTATCAATAGATTCAACGGCTGAAGAATCATTTGCTTGTTCGGCTTCTTTTTTAGCGAGCATCAATCCATACAATCGCTGTGCTATAGATCCTTGGGAATCAACATCTTGGTTATACTTTCGAATGGTTTCTGATATTTCGCTCAAATATCGATTTCGATGTGGCGGAATGATATAGATTTTCTCACTTTGTTCTAAAATTTCCACATTTTGGATTGGAAACAAATCTGCTATTGCGTTTGACATATCGTTATTATTTTTATATTTTCTTTAATTTTTTACGCACTTTGATATTTCTCTTTGTATTTTCTAGAAATCGTTCGCATGAGATTGATAAATAAAAGATTCGTTCCTGGATCGTTAAATTGTGATGCTATGGTTCCATAAACAGGCATGGTCTCGGGATCTAAATCCCATAAATTATGATTTCTTTGGAAAGTTTTCTTTACATCACGAATTGCGTCTTGAGCCCCGCGTTTATCGAATTTGTTGATAGCTACAATATCTGCAAAATCGAGCATATCTATCTTCTCTAATTGCGAAGCGGCGCCAAATTCTGGCGTCATAATATACATAGACACATCGCTATGATCTACTATTTCGGTATCGCTCTGACCTATTCCTGATGTTTCAAGAATAATCAAATCAAAAGTGGCCATTTTTAATATTTCAACTGCTTCATTGACATATTTAGATAAAGCCAAATTGCTCTGACGTGTCGCTAAGCTCCTCATAAACACTCGAGAATCGTTGATCGAGTTCATACGGATGCGATCGCCTAATAGGGCGCCTCCCGTTTTTCGCTTGGATGGATCTACTGATAAGATGGCTATGCGCTTATCTGGATATTCAAACAGGAATCTACGAACGATTTCATCAATCATAGACGACTTTCCGGCTCCACCTGTTCCCGTAATTCCCAGCACGGGCGTTGGCATTATCTTTTTATCAGGGAAAAATTTTCTCAAATCATTATCTAAACAATCAGGGAAGTTTTCTGCTGTAGATATCAATTTAGCTAGAAATTTTGAATCACATAACTTAAAAGCTTTGTGAAAATCTTCTTTACTCTTATAATCAATATAACTTTCTACCGCTCCTGAAGGAAAATCACATTTAGATACCAAATCATTGATCATTCCGTCCAGTCCCATAGCTCGTCCATCGTCTGGAGAATAGATTCTGCTTATACCATAAGCCTGTAATTCCTCTATTTCGGTAGGCAAGATCGTACCGCCGCCCCCACCAAAGATTTTTACATGACCACAGCCATTTTCTTTTAGTAGGTCGTACATATATTTGAAAAATTCAATGTGTCCGCCCTGATAGCTTGTAATTGCTATTGCATTGGCATCTTCTTGAATGGCTGTATTGACGATTTCGGCTACCGAACGATTGTGGCCTAGATGAACGACTTCCACACCTCGTTGCTGGATTATACGACGCATAATATTAATAGCTGCATCGTGACCATCAAAAAGAGACGCTGCCGTTACTATTTTTATTTTATTTTTAGGAACATAGTTTTGAGGCAAATGTTCTTGTAATTGATTTTGTGATTGCATGGCACTCATTTTATTTTTTGTGCAAATTTAATAAAAAAAAGATAAAAAATAAAGATGAGTTTATTATAAAAATAAATATTGTTACATTTGTTATAAAATGTTGATTATTAAATATTTATATAATTATCTACCAATATAAACCATTAGTATGGCTATATCGCTTGGATTAATTCCACTAATACGTTTGGCTTGTCCCAATGTTTTGGGTTTAATTTTCTTTAATTTTTCTTTGGCTTCGGTAGATAGGCTCGAAATTTTTGAATAATCAAAAGTATCTGGAATCATCAAGTCTTCTAGATTCTTGGATTTCATGGCTACTTCTTTTTCCTTATCAATATATCCTTTATATTTATGTTCAATTTCTGCACTAACAAGAGCTGAATTGCTAAAATTTTCAAACATCAATCTAAGTTTATCGATTTTAAGAATTTCTTCGATAGATATTTCGGGACGCGTAAGAATATTTCCTAGGGGTACTTGCTGTTTTAAACTAGCTGTTCCCAATGTTTCAAATAAATAATTAACCTCATCGGGAGTAACTTTTACAGTGTTAAACAAAACCAATATCTTTTCTACTTCTTCTTTTCTCGTTTTCATTAGGGCTACCCTATCTTCTTTTGCCAATCCTAATTTTTCGCCAATAGACGTTAATCTAAAATCACAATTATCTCCCCTCAATAGTATTCTGTACTCTGCCCGACTCGTAAACATTCTATAGGGTTCTTCTGTTCCTTTGTTGACCAAATCGTCAATTAGTACACCTATATAACTTTCATCACGTTTCAAAACCAAAGGTTCTAAATCATCTATGATTCTACAAGCATTAATTCCTACAACTAAACCTTGGCCAGCTGCCTCTTCATAACCCGTTGTTCCATTTATTTGACCTGCAAAAAATAGATTTTTAATCAATTTTGTTTGTAAATAAATATCTAACTGAGTAGGTGGAAAATAATCGTATTCTATGGCATAACCAGGACGATACATTTTTACATTTTCAAATCCTGGTATTTGCTTTAAAGCATTATATTGAACATCATACGGCAAAGAAGTAGAAAATCCATTAACATATATTTCATTGGTATTCCATCCTTCGGGTTCTACAAAAATCTGATGTCTATCTTTATCCGCAAAACGATTGATTTTATCTTCTATGCTAGGACAATATCTTGGTCCTACCCCTTCTATATCTCCATTAAACATAGGACTTCTATCAAAACCTTCTTTTAATGAATTATGAACTTCTTGATTTGTATACGTTATCCAGCAGCATCTTTGTTCTTTTGGTTTTTGGATATCCATAAAAGAAAACCCTTCTATAATAGGATCTCCTTCTTGTCTTTCCATTTTTGTATAATCCAGACTTCTTCCATCTACTCTAGGTGGCGTTCCTGTTTTCATTCTTCCACTTTCAAATCCTAAAGTTATTAATTGTTCCGTAATTCCTGTAGCTTTAGCTTCTGCTGCACGTCCACCACCAAATTTTTTATCTCCAATGTGTATTAAACCATTTAGAAAAGTTCCATTGGTTAATACGACCGCTTTAGATTCTATTTCTATTCCCAGTTGTGTTTTCACGCCTACAACTTTATTATCTTCAATTAATAATTCAGATACCATTTCTTGATATATATCCAAATTATCAATATTCTCTAAATGCTCTCTCCACAGAGAAGCAAACATCATTCTATCATTTTGTGAACGAGGACTCCACATAGCAGGGCCTTTGCTTCTATTTAACATTCTAAACTGAATCATTGACATATCGGATATAATTCCCGACAAGCCACCCAATGCATCTATTTCTTTTACTATTTGACCTTTAGCTACACCACCCATTGCAGGATTACAACTCATCTGTCCTATTACTTGCATATTCATCGTAATAAGTAGTGTTTTTTTTCCTATATTGGCAGCAGCAGCAGCAGCTTCACAACCAGCATGACCAGCGCCAACTACAATAATATCATATTTATGAAACATAATTTCCTTATTTAGTATTTAGTGGCTTAATTAAACTATTATTTAATTCTATATATTCGTTTTCTTCTATAAAATTAATAAAATAATAAATATTATTATCTAACACTTCTGATTCTTCAAAGGAGTTATATAAATAATCTGTGAACATAGATTGAATAATATCTGGATTGGAATATTGTTTTTCCGAAAAAGGTTGGGTTTCATAAATAAATAATTGATTATCTCTAAAACGAACTCTCAAATAGTCATCTTTCAAAGCATTTAACAGAAGATAATTATCATTGTATAATATTTTTATATCATTAATTTTATCGAATTGATAAATAGCATAAGATTTATTAATTATAAAATTACTAATTTGTTTATTAAAATCGACTTTATAATGAGCATTTGATAGTTTAAAAGAAGTATTGTCTTTATTAATATAAAATTCAAAGTAATTTTGATTTACTTTAGAATTAAAATGCCATAAATTATTAAAATTAAATATTGGGAAAAATGACCTAAATGAAGATAATTTACATGAAACTCTTATTTCATTCTTTTTCTTTTGATCTTTATTATACCCCATATAAGCAATAAAAGGGTTTAATAAGCCTGGTTTAAAGAAAAAATTGACTTTTTCTCCGTCAATTATATATTTTCCATAAACAAAGGTTTTTTTAAGAGATGTGTTTGATACAAAATAAAAATTATTATCTTCTAAAAAAACAAATTTATAATTACTTGTAGCAATATCAAGATTATATATACCAGATATACTTGGTTTTTCATTTATTACTTCATAATCATTTTGGGATATCAAGTATAAATTACTTATAAATAATAAAATTAAAAATATTTTTTTCATTTCTTTTTATTAATGTTCCACGTGGAACTTCAAAAGGTTAAATTTATACTGTTCCACGTGGAACATAATTATTTAAATAATTTAAAAATTTATTCTCTTCATTTCTTATAACTTCAATTTCTTTATCAGTAGAGTCATTAAATCCAATTAAATGTAAAAACCCGTGAATAATGACTCTATATAATTCATTAATTAAAGTAGAATTATAATCAATACTATTTTCTTTAATCTTTACTAGTGATAAGTAAAAATTTCCAAAAAGATTTGATTCTTCTAGAGATAAATCAAAACTTAGAATATCAGTATCATAATCATGATTTAACGAATCAATATTTAGCTTAATCATATCATCAGATGAGATAAATGAATACTCAAGATATATTGATTCAAAATTTAAATTTAAAGAGTCAATATAATTACTAAAAATATCAATATCTAAATTATTGATAATAGAATCAATATCTAAATTTTCTGTATTATTATAAAAAACTATATCAATATCCATAATTTCTAATTCAATATTACATATTTACCTGTAGTGGAGTCTACAGTTACAGTAGGTACTATTTTATTTATTTCAAAAAAATCATATACTTGTTTCAAATTAGACCAAAAAGCTAACAAACTAACATTACTTTTAAAATAATCTAACTTTAACTTATTAAAATTATTAAGAGTTAATCTTGTTGGAAATATATGAATCGGAATCATTAACTGTCCATTGTTCTTAGCTATAGCTGAAATTAAATAAATCTCTTTTATCAAATCATCGTTCATAGGCAAACAACCAATAGTTTCGCATTTTCCGTGAATATAAATATCGCCACCCAATCTATCAGCTTTAGATAATATCTTATCGCTTTCATTAGGATAATTAAGTTCCAATGAAAGATAATATTTACTTGCAGGATTAAATGATTTAATCTCATAAACTCCTTCTGGAATTTGAAGATCACCTTCTTTTCGTTTTGGTCCCAATTCTCCTACAGTTGTACAAATTTGATAGGTATAAATATGTATAAACTTTTGACTATCAATTGAATAAGCCCATAATTCTAGAGTTTTATTCCACTTAAATGCACGCCAAAAAACTTGAACTTTTGATAATTCAATTTTTTTTAATTTAAACATACTGTCTATTCTGAAAAACTTTGAATTATAAGCTTCACTTACTCTTGCATATTGCAATTGATCTTTTATAAAATCTTGAGAATAAGATTTTATTGAGAAAATAAATAATAAAATAAAAAAGTTTCTTTTCATTCTAATTTTAAGTTTTTTGATTTTCAGAATTAAGACAATAAACATCATTCTAATTTCTTCAAATGCTTTGCAAATTTAATCCACTTCTTTTATTATTATATATATTTTTTTATTAAAAGAAAACTAATAGATAATAATAATGTATGTGAATAGGGTTATAACTTCTTTATTTAAACATTGACATTATCATTTTCCACACAAATTAATAGTTTTTAAACAATAATATATTATCTAATTACTTCATTTTTATAGTTATTATATAAAATTTTCATTTTAATGTTGATTATACATTTTAATAACTTTATTTGTGTGAATTGTTGAAATTAAGACTTTCTTGTGGATTAAAAAGTTTATAGTATTTCATAACTTTTTTCAAATACCAATATTTAATCAAAAATCTAATGAATTAAACAATTATAAACAATTAATGTTAGTTGATTCATTATTAATATATTATCCAAAAATATTCAATCCTGGTATGTTTGGAACCACATTTTTAACAATACTCAAAAAGTAGTTTTGACTTTCGTTTAATGCCTTTTTAGTTGCTTCATTTATGGAGGCTTGCTGATCTTGTAGTGATAAAGCACTAAATCCTTCTGCTAATTCAATAGATAGAATATCTTTCTTACCATTACTTTTTACAGTAACTAAATTTTTTGAATCGGAAACTATGAATTCTTTAGTTTCTAATTCGTCTTTTGCTTTCATGGCTTTATCTTTAATTTCGCCAAATTTTGAGAAAATATCAAACATATATTTTATTTAAGTTTATGCAAATATATAAATAAAAAAAAATACATTAAATTTGTAAAAATTAATTTATCAACATATTACATATGAATCCAATAATTTTGGCAGTAAATGGTAAAGAACCAAAGATCACAAAATCTACTTTTGTAGCGCCCAATGCAACGATAGTGGGCAATGTAGAAATGGGAGAAGAATGTAGTATATGGTTTGGGGCAGTTGTGCGTGGCGATGTTAATTTTATCAAAATAGGCAATAAAGTAAATATTCAAGACAATGCTACAATTCATGGAACTTACCAAAAAGCGGGAACAACCATTGGTAATAATGTATCTATAGGACATAATGCTTGTGTACATGGATGTACTATTCATGATAATGTATTGATAGGAATGAATGCGGTAGTAATGGACAATACAGTTATAGAATCTTATTCTATTGTGGCTGCAGGAGCTGTTGTTCCTGCTAATACACATATAAAATCGGGAGAATTATGGGCTGGCGTACCCGCCAAGAAGATAAAAGATGTACCTAATTCGCTTAAAGAAGGTGAAATTGAACGTATTGCAAATAATTATACCCTTTATAGTTCTTGGTTTAAATAGAAATATATGACTATAAAAGCTTTATTTAAAGATACACTTATTTATGGGGTCAGCACCATATTGATGCGATTATTAAGTTGGGTTTTAACGCCCTATTATACCAATCGATTAAATGGTCCTGTAGAGTTGGGAATTATTGGAGAATTATATGCTTATGTGGCTTTTTTCAATATAATTTATATGTTTGGAATGGAAACCGCATATTTTAGATTTGTAAAAGATCATGATGAAAAAGATGTGTATAATACAGCCCAAAATATCGTATTTTTCGTATCGGGAAGCCTAACAATTCTATTGTTGCTATTAGCAACACCTATTGCAAATGCTATGCATTACGAAGGAAAAGAAATTTATATAAGATTGTTTGCTTTTATTTTGTTTTTTGATAATATGGTTAATATTTCGTTGGCACAATTGCGTCAAAAAGGACAATCAAAAAAGTTTGTGTTTCTAAAAACGATATACATTTTGTTTAATGTAATTCTAAATATCATTTTTGTAGAATTTATCATTAGAGGAAATTTTGAAAATATTCATAAAGAAGATCAAGTTCTATGGATTGTGTTAGCAAATTTTGTTCCAAGCTTTTTATTATTTTTATATTTTTCAAAATCCATAATATCTTCAATTAAAAAGTATAATAAAATTTTATTAGATAAAATGTTGCCATACTCCTATCCTCTACTCATAGTAGGATTGGCAGGAATGGTAAATGAGACATTAGATAGAACTCTTTTGAAATATTTATTACCCGGCACAGTAGAAGAAAACTTGTATCAAATAGGAATATATAGCGCTAATTATAAATTATCTATAATAATGTCTCTGGCGATACAAGCTTTTCGGATGGGAGCCGAACCGTTTTTCTTTAAAAATGCCGATGATAGTAATGCACCCAAAATGTATGCTACTATTATGAATTATTTTACAGTGGCTTGTTGTATTATATTTGTTTTAACGTATTTAAATTTAGGTTGGATTTCAAAAATCCTTAATTCAAAATTTAATGATGGTATAATAATAGTACCCATTTTATTGTTGGCAAATATGTTTCTTGGAATGTACTACAACACGACAATATGGTACAAAATTACGAACCAAACATCAAAAGGTGGTATAGTAGCGGTATTTGGAGCTATTATAACAATAATTTTAAATATATTATTAATTCCCGAAATGGGATATTTGGGGTCGGCCATAGCTACTTTGGTGTGTTATTTTTCTATGTATGTTATTTCTTCTTTATGGGGAAATTTTTATTTTCCTATTCCATATAATTATTTTTTCTTGTTTGTAATGATTACAAGCAGCATTATTATTTCTTATTTTATTAGATTTTTTTATCAAAAAGAATGGTATATTACCTTGTTTTTTAGTTTACTTTTTCCAGTAATAATTTTCTATTATATTTATAATCAATGGAAAACAAACAAAAATTTCTTTTCTTAATGTAGTTTTATAGCAAATGTTGATTATTCAGCATACTTTTGCATAAAATTATTTAATATGAAAAAATTAGTATTGACAACGTTTGCTATAGCAGCAACATTATTTGTATCGGCTCAAAAAGGAGCGAGCTCATCTGTAAAATTGACTTCTGAAAACACCAGCGTAACATGGTTGGGTAAAAAAGTAGGAGGACGTCATGAAGGAGCCATTTCTGTAAAAGAAGGCGTTTTGAGTCTTGAAAAAGGAGCCTTGCAAAGTGGAAAAATAGTAATTGATATGAATTCAATTACATGTACTGATATAACAGATAAAGAAAAAAATGCTTACTTAGTAGGTCATTTAAAAAACGAAGATTTCTTTAATGTAGCAGCACATCAAACAGCTACTTTGGAAATCACATCTGCAAAAGCTGCAAAAGGAGGAAAAGTTGCCATTACAGGTAATTTGACAATTAAAGGCATTACTAAACCAGTTTCTTTTATGGCTACTGTTAATTCAAAAAATGGATTTAAAGCTACAGCTACTTTGGTATTTGATAGAACAAATTATGATATAAAATATGCTTCTGGAATAATTGGCACTGTTGCTGATAAAGCTATTGAAGATAATGTAACATTGAAAATTACAATAAAATAATAAAAAAGATTACTTTATAAAAACAGAAAATCCCGCAACTCTAATTGCGGGATTTTTTTATATAAATAAAAATTCTTTAAAAATTAACTTGAGCTTGAATTCTCAATAGATTACCTTCTTGTGTATTTTTTCTTAGTACACCATCTTCAAATCTACGGTTTGAAATAGTATATTGAGCTACCAACTCAAAGTTTTTGTTTGGTTGCCATTCCACTCCCATTTCTAATTCTTTAACCGAAAAACTTCTAGCATCCAATTCGTGTTTTTTTCCTCCGTTATAAAATTGATATTTTACAAAAGGAATAATTAAATGATTTTTAAATTTGTATTGATAGTTTCCCAAAATATATCCGCCATCAAGATTTTTTTCATCAATACTATTTGTAGAGGTATTATATTCAGGTCCTTTACCAATATTATATTCCGCTTGAATCCCAAATGGCTTTGGATATAAAACAAATGTAGCTCCTACTCTTTGATCAATATACTCGTTACTTGAATTAATGACAACCACATTTTTTGTAATAGAAGATAAAACCACTTTACCTGTATATGCTTGTAAACCCGCTTCAATAATTTGACCATTTTTAAATTTGTGAGGATAAGAAAAACGTCCTACAATATGTTTATTATCATTAAGTTCAGGTCTATTTGCGGTTTGTCCATTATAAGCACCTATTGCAAAAACACCATAATCTCCAGAACCTTTTAGCCCACTTGATACCAATTCTGACAACAAGGCTCTCTGGGCTTTAGGTGCCCAATAAAAGAAAACGCCCATATCGCGTTCATTAGATACAGCACTATTAAAGGCATCGTTTCTGTCAAGAGTTAGACGATTTTGGCTTGATTGCATATTTTCAAAACCGTATGGGACTTTGCTTTGTCCAATTCTAAATCTAAACTCGTTGTCTTTGTCTACTCCTACATCAAAGTATGCGTCTCGCAATTGTCCAAAATGTAAACTTGTTGTAGAAACAGAACTAGCAAAATCGGGTTGTATATAAAAATAAACTTGTTTGTTGATTTGACCATAAAAGATAATTCGCATACGTCTTAGAAAGAAGCCACCGTTTGCACCCCAAGAGCGATCACATTGTTCACAAATCAAATTTTGATTCGTTTCTAATAATCTGTTATAACGAACTTGAGCATAACCACGAATTTGGATAGATTCAAACCATTTTTTTGGTTTGGTTGAATCTTGAGAAGACACTGTATTTGCTATTAATAAAACAATCAATAATATAATATTTCTTAACATAAAAAAAAGGTTTAATTAACTAAAAATTAACGTTTTGCAAAAGTAGTTAAGAAATAGTTTTTTTAATGTTAAGTTAATGTTAAATAAAAAAGCCCTCCAATTTGGAGGGCTTTAGGTATAATTATAAGTATAAAACTACTTAAATGAATAGTCTAAAAATTAAATAAAACAAAAGAGAAAGAATAATAGTAACCGGCAATGTAAGAATCCAAGCTAAAGCAATACTTGTAATTGTATTTTTTTGAAGATTTTTGATACCTCCTGTAGCTACCATAGATCCAGCCACACCCGAAGTCAATACGTGTGTAGTACTTACAGGCAATCCAAAATAGGTGCTCAATCCAATAGTAGAAGCAGCTACAATTTCAGCAGTGGCACCTTGACCATAAGTCATGTGAGTTTTACCAATTTTTTCACCAATTGTTACTACAATTCGTTTCCATCCAATAACCGTTCCAAGTCCAATCGCCAATGCTACTAACATTAAAACCGTAGTACCAGGATTTCCATCGGTATATGATTTTAAAAACTTAACCTCAGATTTTAATACTTTTTTATCTTCTTTAGACAATAAATCTTCATCTTTCATCGTGTGCTCCAAATCTTTTTGAATCGAAGTCATTTTTTTTCTCATTTTAAAGATACCTTTTTTTGTAGTATCACTTCGCAAAACAATATCGTTTTTAAGTTCTTCTACTGTTTTGATAGTTCCGCTAAAATGCTCATCTGTATTTTTTGAAGCCAATACCGTTTGAATTATAGAAAGATGTTTCATAGAGGCTTCATTTGCAAAATCAGATTTTAAAGCATATTGTAAAGGAAAAAATGTCATCAAAATAATCATAATTAAACCAAGACCTTTTTGACCATCATTGCTTCCATGAAAAAAGCTAACCAAACTACAAGTACTAATTAATAGAGCACGGATTCCTTTTGGAGGAGGAGTATTCGTATTTACTTCTTTGAACAATGCTTTCTTTTTCAAAAGTCTTCTAAGAACATATACCAATACAATAGCTATAGTAAAACCAAACAATGGCGAAATTAACATCCACTCCAAAACTTCTAAACCTTTTTCAAAGGGTTTTGAATCTATAATATCTTTTACCGAACCACCATTAACTAAGAAAAAACCAACCATAGCACCCAATAGAGAGCCAATCATAGTGTGTGAGCTAGAACAAGGAATACCAAAATACCAAGTTCCAAAGTTCCAAATAATAGCACTTACCAATACCGCCGCTACTAAAGCAATATTTTCATGAATACTCATATCTGCAATTTTTTCCATTGGCAACAATTGTACCATTTTTACCGCTACTTTCATTCCAAATAAATAAACCGAAAGTGCCATCCCTGCAAAATTTAGGAATCCAGATAAAAATACAGCTTGTTTAGCCGTTAAGGATTTTGTGTAAATAACAGTCGCTACTGCGTTGGCAGTATCATGAAATCCATTGATGAATTCATAAACCAGTACTGTAGCAATACAAAATAAAAATAAAATGAGCAAACTGCCTTCAAGGCTTGATAACATGGTAAAAAATTCCATAATTAAATAATTTAGTTTTTTAAAAATTAAACAAAGGTATGTATATCAATATTGTCTTTATGTTAAATAATTGTTAAGCCCTTTTTATAATAAATTAAGTAGATATAATTATAAAATATTAATTACAAATTGAAATTTTATCAACTCGATTTTGATGTCTACCTCCTTCAAAACTTGAAGTAATATAGGCGTTGAAAATTTCAAAAGCCAATTCTGTAGATACAAATCGTGCCGGTATACAGAGAATATTGGCATTATTATGTTGTTTTGCCAAAGCCGCAATTTCGGGAAGCCATGCTATAGCAGCCCTTATACCATTGTGTTTATTTGCGGTTATAGCTACACCATTAGCACTACCACAGATTAAAATTCCAAAATTAACAACATGATTTTCTACTGCTTGAGCCACTTGGTGTGCATAATCTGGATAATCCACGCTATCCAATGAAAAAGTGCCCATGTCTATAAAAGTGTACTGTGAGCTAAAATTGGATTTAAAGAGTTCTTTAAGGACAAAGCCAGCATGATCACAGCCAATAGCAATATTTATCATATTTGAAGTAATTTAAAAAAAGCATAATAAACTATATTTGGCAAAAATAAATTTTATTTTAGATATAGGTGGAAAAATAATTTCATTTTTATAAATCATTTTTAATAATTTCGCATTCTTTATAAAAGAATTATGTCAAATAAACACGCAATCGTTTTTGGAGCTAATGGACTTGTGGGAAATGAGATCGTAAAAAATTTAGTTGAAGACGAACGTTATGAAAAAGTAACGTTGCTCAATAGAAGAAATGTCGAAATTGAACATGAAAAAATCACTTTTGAATTTATGGATTTTAGAGATATTCATAAAAGCTGGGATATGATCAAATGCGACGATTTATTTTATTGTATAGGAACAACGATGAATCAAGCGAGAAAGAAAAATGAATTTTTTAAAATAGAACACGATTATTGTATCAATATAGCAAAAATTGCAAATCACAACAAGGTCAAACAATTTTTTTATATCAGCAGTAAAGGTGCTAACTCTAAATCGATTTTTTTTTACAACAAAACCAAAGGACAAATAGAAGAAGATTTGATAAAAATTGGTTTTCCGGCATTACATATTTTTAGACCATCGGTTTTATTGGGAAAGCGAAGCGAATTTCGTTTTTTTGAATCTTTGGCAAAAGGATTTTTAAGAACATTTAATTTTTTAATGCTAGGTTTTTTGAAAGAAATCAAAGCTATGCCAGCTACATTATTGGCAAAAATGATGATAGCCACAGCTAGTGAAAACAAAAAAGGAACACATATTTATACCAATAGAATGATACATGAGTATTTTAAGAAAAGGTAATAAATCATTACTTCTTATTGTTTTTCTTGGACTTTTCAATTCATTGGAGGCTCAATTCGAAAATATGGGTATGCGTATTACTTCTTCAGAAATGGAGACGGATATGATAAATGATTCAAACAACAAT
>Ga0208597_1000166_pt1 | contig 24798 bp, 18 predicted proteins | sample LakMenEpi05May12_FD_150673 | JGI IMG/M metagenome (GOLD analysis project Ga0208597, IMG submission 150673) | Freshwater microbial communities from Lake Mendota, WI - 05MAY2012 deep hole epilimnion (SPAdes) | ecosystem: Environmental > Aquatic > Freshwater > Lake > Epilimnion/Euphotic zone ...
AAGGATGAAGTATTTGTAGGCCGTTTACGCAGAGATGAAACACAAGCGAAAACATTAAATATGTGGATTGTTAGTGATAACCTACGTAAAGGCGCTGCTACCAATGCCATTCAAATTGCAGAGTACCTAGCCGCAAAAGGGATTATTTAGTTTCTGTTAAATTAGTGGGATACATTTTATTTCTGAACTTTGAGTCTAACGTTTATATTTTAAAACTTAAATTATCATAAGTTTTAAAATATAAACACTATAAATTATAATACAAATCGAAGATTTGTTTCGTTAAGAAATTTTAAAATATAAACGTTAAAAAAGTCTGCATGTTTGAGCACAAAGTGCGAGTTCAGACTTTTAGTTTGTATTTTAAAATTTTAGCGTAAATGACGATAGAGAAGAATAAAATGTATCTGACTAATTAATTAGTTCAATAAAATCAATTTCACTTATAATTTTTATCGAGGCTATTTTTTTGGCCTTCTCTAATTTGCTACCAGCATCTTCGCCAACGACTAAGTAATTTAACTTACTACTTACGCCGCCTAGGATATGTCCGCCTCTTGCTTCCACCATCGCCTCGGCTTCAGTGCGTTTTAATTGTGTGAGGGTACCTGTAAATAAAAAATTTAATCCTGCTAAATTTCCATCAATAGCAGTGGTATTGGTTTGAATCATATTTAAACCCAATGATTCAAGTTGTCGAATCATTGCAATATTATTTTCCTCATGAAAGTAGGCGTAAATACTTTTTGCCACTTTAACACCGACATCTTCAAATGATTGTAACTGCTCCTCTGTGAGATTTGTTAAATCTAAAATATGTTGAATTTGTGATGCCACCGTTTTAGCGGTTGTTTCTCCTACGAAACGAATCCCCAAACCATATATAAGTCGGTACAATGGTTGATTTTTTGAATTAGCAATCGCAGCTTGTAAATTGTCAATACTCTTTTTTCCAAATCCTTCCAATTGCGTCACTTTTTCAAAATCTAAAGTATATACTGCAGGTACATTTGGCAAAATTCCTATCTCGTAAAATTTACGGATATTGGCTTCTCCAAAACTTTTGATGTCCATGGCATCCTTGCTAACAAAGTGGATGATGCGTTCCACAATTTGTGCTTTACACAAAGGACTTATGCATCGCCAAACCGCTTCGGCTTCTTCTTTCTCCAATGTTGCATTACAAGCTGGACAGCTAGTAGGAAAAGTAATCATTTGTTCAGTGCCTTTTCGCAATGAACTTATGGATTGTACAATTTGTGGAATTACGTCACCTGCTCTTTCAATAATTACCGTATCTCCTAATCGAATATCTTTTTCTTTGATGTACTCTTCATTGTGCATGGAAATGCTGGAAACGGTTACACCACCTAATGCTACGGGTTGTAGTTTGGCTACAGGGGTGACTGCTCCAGTACGACCTACTTGAAATTCTACGTTTTCAATAATGGTGGTTGCTTGGCGGGCTTTAAATTTATAGGCAATGGCCCATCTTGGATGATGGGAAGTCATTCCTAATTTTTCCTGCAACATAACATCATCAATCTTAATCACAAGCCCATCAATATCATAAGGCAATTGATCGCGTCCAATTTCAAAAGAAGTACAATAATCAATTACATTATGAACGCCTTCAATAATTTTTCTTTCTTTTTGCGGCGATCTAAATCCCAAATTCCATAACAAGGATAAAGTGCCACTATGGCTTTGCAAAAGCGGTGTAAGTTTTGCGCCTGGAATTGGAAGCACATAACTTATATGGTAAATGAATGCGTCTAAATTTCGTTCTGCTACTTCTTTTGGATCCTTCATGCGTAAGCTACCTGCAGCGGCATTGCGAGGATTAGCAAGCGGTGCTTGTTGCTTTAGTTTTAATTTTTCATTAAATGCAGCAAATGCATCTTTGCTCATGATCACTTCACCTCTTATTTCAATTTGCTTAATGCCATATTCCGCTAATGGGATACTTAGTGGAATGGATTTGATTTGTTTGATATTTTGTGTAATATCTTCTCCTGCAACACCATCACCTCTGGTACATGCCCTAATGAGTAAATCATTTTCATACACCAATGAAATACTTGCGCCGTCAAATTTTGGTTCAACACAATAAGTTAATTTTTCATACCCTGCACCTTCTGTTGCCTTTCGATCAAAATCAATTAAGTCATCTGCGTTATAACTATTTTCCAAACTCAACATGGGCACCAAATGCGGAATGGTAACAAAGCTGGTATTTAAACTATTCCCCACTCTTTGACTTGGTGAATCGGGCGTGATTAATGCAGTATTTGCTGACTCGATGGAAAGCAATTGCTGATATAATTGGTCATACTCATAATCACTTATCAAAGGTTCATTCAAAACATAATATTGGTATTCATTGAATTTTAATAGTTTTTTTAAACTATCCAATTCAACGGTATGCGGATTTGTTAAGTATTCTTTGGCTAAAGCCTGAAAAGCGATAATTTGATCTTTGGGGTACATGAGGTAAAATGTCTGCTAAAATACAAATAGTTTTAATCTTTTATTTCGTATTTTGGGACTATAATTCCATTTTAAGAAACGGGCCATAGTGGGGCATTAATAAATGATGATTTCTAGTATGAATTTGAACAAAAAAGATGCTATAAAGCTGGTACAAACCTATCCAACAGTTCCCTTAACCGTGGATTGTGTGATTTTTGGGTTTGACGATAACTCGTTAAAGGTGCTTACCATTAAAAGTGACTTACCGCAATATGATGAAAAGTTGTCCTTATTAGGAGATACTATTTTATCAAATGAGGACCTAGATAATGCCGCGAATCGTGTTTTATTAGAGCGAACAGGTATGCAAGACGTTTATTTGGAGCAGGTGCATACATTTAGCAAGCCTGATCGACATCCAGGTGGCAGGGTAGTGACTGCGGTTTATGCTTCCCTGCTTAATATCAAGCACCATGAATTGAAAATTTTGGAGAATGAATTAAGCTGGCATGTAGTAAAAGATATTGAAGAAATGGCTTTTGATCATAAGGTAATTTTAGACTTATGCCATGCCTGGTTACAAAAGCGTATTCAAGAGCACCCCTTGGCCTTTAATTTATTGCCCGTGAAATTTTCATTAAGACAATTGCAAAATGTGTATGAGGCAATATTAAACACTTCACTTGATAGACGAAATTTTAGAAAGAAATTTGCGAGCATGGGTTTTTTAATTGACATCAACGAAATGGAAACACAGGTTACACACAGACCAGGTAAATTGTATTCCTTTGACTTTAAAGCATACCAATTGCGTAAGAAAAATTGGTTTGGTATTGATTTTTAAAAAAGGTGTAGGCTTGCCTATAATTTGATACCTTTAGACACTAATTAAAGAGGCGTTATTATGTTATATTCAATGACAGGTTACGGAAGAGCAGAGGCTATTTTAAAGGACAAAACATGCTTAATTGAAGTGAAGTCCTTGAACGGCAAGCAATTTGATGTTCGTTTAAATTGCCCCTCATTGTTAAAGCCTTACGAAGTTGAAATCAGAAATAAATTGAACGAGGCGTTGTTCAGAGGAAGTGTGGAATGTTCTATATCCATCAAATCCAATGGGGTGAATAAGCCAGTTAGTGTCAATAAGGAATTAGCTAAATCCTATTATCAACCCATCATGGAATTGGCAGATGAATTAGGCATTGGTACTGAAAATATTTTAAGTACCATTTTGAAAATGCCTGATGTGGTTTCTTCTTCTAATGAAGTGTTGACCGAAGAAGAATGGAAATTTATTTTCGAATTATTAAATCAAGCTATTCAGCATTTAATTAAACATAGGGCAGAGGAAGGAAAATCAATCGAGAAAGATTTACTAGAAAAAATTATTGCTATTGAAGCACAGCAAGCGGTGGTTGAAATTCATGAGCCTAATCGTCGTGACAAAATAAAAGACGGAATGGTTAAATTATTAGAGCAACATGTGGGTGCCGATAAATATGATCAGAACAGACTGGAGCAAGAGTTGATTTATTACATTGAAAAAATAGACATTTCAGAAGAAAGGGTTCGTTTAAAAAATCATTGTGATTATTTTAAAACCATGCTAAATGATGGCGATCCTTGTAAGGGTAAAAAACTATCTTTTATTTTACAAGAAATAGGAAGAGAAATAAATACCACAGGTTCAAAGGCCAATGATGTCGATATTCAAAAAGCGGTGATCATGATGAAGGATGAACTTGAAAAAGCAAAAGAGCAAATTTTAAACGTATTGTAAGATGGCAGTCGTTAAATCCTATATTCATATTGTATATGTTTTACTTGTTTTTTTGATAACAAGTTGTGAGCCTATTCAGTTATATGAACAAACGACTATTTATTCTACGCATGAATGGTCCAGCAAGCAGGTGAATAATTATGAATTTAATATTACGGATACAAGTTCCTTATATAAAATTTATTTTGTTATCAGGCATCACAATGCATATCATTATAAAAATATTTGGTTGCAGGTAAATACTAAGTCCCCTTCAGATACAACAGTGAAGCAAACACTAAATTTGCAATTAGCCGATGACCAGAAAGGTTGGTTAGGCGTTGGAATGGATGATATTTTTGACCAACGTATTCCTATTAATGCGACACCCACTAAATTAAAGCTAGGCCTGTATCATTTTAGTATGCAACATACCATGAGAGAAGATCCTTTGTTGGGCATACTGGCTACCGGCTTGCGTGTTGAAAAAGTGCGTTTATGAAAATGAGATGGTTCAATATCAGCAAATTAAAATTTGTCAATTTTATTTATTGGGTTTTTCTAACCTATATGATTGCTGCATTTATTTGGTGGTATGTTTCCCTTGAAAAACAAAATAGTGAAATAGCAACCGTTAAATTTCAATCTATTCGATTGAACGATCCTGCTTTATATCAAAAAGTAAAAAGTATTGAAGCATTTGAGGCAAGAAAAACAAAACAATATATTTACGAAGGAGTCACTTTTCTTTTTTTATTTTTATTAGGAGCGATTTATGTTTACAGGTCGTTATTAAAACAGCTCCGATATTCGAACCAACAACAAAATTTCATGATGGCGGTAACGCATGAATTAAAAACGCCTATTGCCATTACGCAGTTGAATATCGAAACTTTGCTTAAAAGAGAATTAGATCCGGCACAGAAAAAAATGCTGATTGAAAATACATTAAAGGAAACACACCGATTAGATGCCCTTTGTAATAATATTTTATTAGCCTCGCAGTTAGATATGGGTAAATATGAATCTAATATGCAAGACCTAGACTTGTCTGATATTGTTCAAAAGTTGGTCGATTCCTTTCAAGAGCGATTTGAACAACGTGCATTAATTACAACCATAACTCCGTCGGTTTTTATACAAGCAGAACCATTGTTGATACAGCTATTGGTTAATAATTTATTGGATAATGCCCATAAATATTCATCTTTATCTAGCCCGATTACAGTGTTACTTATTTCCCAAAAAAATCAAATACAATTTATAATTAAAGATGAAGGGGTTGGCATTCCGATGGAAGAACGAGCTAAGATATTTGAAAAATTTTATCGCATTGGGGATGAATCAACCCGAACAACAAAGGGAACTGGATTAGGGTTATATTTATGTAAAAAGATCAGCGAATTTCATCAAGCAACTATTACCGTAGATGCGAATTTTCCTAACGGTAGTATTTTCACTATAAATTTTCCCATATAATGCCTACCATAAAACATACTATTTTACTGGTGGAAGATGAGTTGCATTTGCATGAGGCACTTAAATTAAATTTAACATTGGAAGGATATGAAGTGAGCTCCGCCTTTGATGGACCCAAGGCTTTACAACAAATTCAAGGGGCTAGTTTTGATTTGATTATTTTAGACATCATGCTACCGGGTATTGATGGATATTCTATTATTGAAACTGTTCGGATACATAATAACAACACCCCTATTTTAATTTTAAGTGCAAAAAATACAAGCGCAAATAGGGTACAAGGATTAAAGATTGGGGCGGATGATTATATGACCAAACCCTTTAATTTGGAAGAACTTTTATTAAGGGTATCCAAATTGATTCAAAAATCAGGCGTGAATAAAGCAGTTCAAAATAATCTTGCTCAGTATTCTTTTTCGGGTAATACAGTACACTTTACATTACTTGAAGCCACATTGTATAACGGTGAAAAAATAAATTTAACCAAAAAGGAAGCAATGCTTTTAAAGTTATTGATGGAGAATAAAAACACCATCATTACAAGGGAGCGAATATTACAAAGTGTGTGGGGGTATAATGTATTTCCAAATACTCGTACTATTGACAATTTCATTCTAAATTTTAGAAAGTATTTCGAATTAGATCCCAAATTGCCTTTGCATTTTATCTCCATCCGGGGGGTAGGCTATAAATTTCAAGATTAATCAGTAGGGATGCAATCTGTGGCCCTTTTTTTCGTTAATACTTGTAGTTAAACTACTAGCATGTCATTGTCGTCCATTCAAGATTTTTTAGAACCTATTAATATCGCTCATATCTCCAATGATGAGGGGTATCGAGATACGCAGCTAGGTAAGCATATTAAAGTGAACGAGGGGAGCCTGCCTGATATAACGGAGGCAGATATTGTCATTATTGGGGCTGGCGAATGTAGGGGTGCTGGCTATGCTTTACATGGTCATACTGCCGCAAATGCAGTTCGAACTGCTTTATATGATTTGTATTACTGGCATGCCCAGGTAAATGTAGTAGACATTGGAAATGTGAAAATTGGACAAAGTATACAAGATAGCTATGCGGCACTAAGGACAGTGATATCTGAATTGCTTTTACAAAACAAAAAAATCGTAATAATAGGAGGCGCACATGATTTAACCCTTGCCCAATACCATGCCTATACTTCCATACCTACTTTAGTGAATGCAGTAGTAGTGGATGCAAAAATTGATCTGGACTTGGAAGCGCGCTTGCCTAGGGATCATTTTTTAGAAGAATTATTTACTGGCTTACCCAATCATTTGAATCATTATAGTCATATTGGTTTTCAAAGTTATTTTATGCATCCGCATATGTTGGAAACGATTGATAAACTCAGGTTTGATTGTTTTAGATTAGGCAGGGTCCGGGAAGGTATTGAGGAAATGGAACCAGTCATCAGGGACAGTCACATGATGAGTTTTGATATCAGTGCTATTCAAAATGCACAAGCACCTGCAAACCTAATTACACCGAATGGTTTTAATGGCGAAGAGTCATGTACCTTAATGCAGTATGCGGGTATGAGTTGGAAAACAAGTACCATTGGGCTGTTTGGTTATCAAGCCGAGTTAGATGTCAATAATATGACAGCAATTCAAATTGCGCAAATGTTTTGGTACATTATGGATGGGGTACAAAAAGGAAAAAAAGAAGCGCCATTAACTGAGTCGGATAGATTTAAAGAATTCCATATTGCATTCTCGGATATCGAAACTAACTTTTTACAAAGTAAGAGTACGGGCAGATGGTGGATGCAAATGCACAATAACGAATGGGCGCCTTGTAGTTATAAAGATTATTTAGTAGCTTCCAATAACGAAATTCCAGAAAGATGGTTAAGGGCCTTAGAAAGGGAGTAGTCACTCCTTTACATTTATTATCAATTGCATTCATTGTTGTATTAAGTGCTTGTAGTATTCAAAAAGCACAAAAAACATTATTACAAACAACTGCGCTTAAGGGCGCACATGTGGGAATTGCAGTGTACAATGATACCAAGCAAACTTGGATTGATCAATACCAAAGCGATCACTATTTTACCCCCGCTAGTAACACTAAAATTTTAGCTACTTATGTAGGTCTGAAATACTTGGGTGATTCCTTGCCAGGATTTAGCATGGCCGAAAATGCAGATACCTTATTTTTAACCCCGTTGGGTGATCCTAGTTTTTTACATCCTGACTTTATGTATCAACCGGTAGCCGAGTTGATTAAAAACACCAACAAGCAAGTGGTGATTCAGCCAACAAAAGCCAATGACCAATTTGGACATATGGGGAATGGCTGGGCTTGGAACGATTATGGAGAGGACTATCAGCCAGAACGAAGCCGAATGCCTATTTATGGTAATGTGGTACATTTTTATCAAGGCAATGGAAAATTGTTCATCAAGCCGTTCACCTTTTTTAAGGACATCACAGATATAGCCACTGTTTATCAAAAAAACTGGACGCGAAAATTAGTGGGGAATCAGTTTTATACCGATGGTCAAAAAAATACTGCTCCTTATTTTCAGGTTCCTTTTGATTCCTATTTTGAACCTAATTTGCCTGTGTATTTACTTCAAGATACTTTAAAAGTAAAACTGAATATGGGGGATGATTATTCAAATAGGCAACAACGCATTGTTAAAACAGTTCCAACAGATTCGCTTTTAAAAATAATGATGCGTCGTAGTGATAACTTTTTCGCAGAACAGGTTTTATTAATGGGATCGCAGCAATTGTTGGGCAAGATGGATGACGCTGCTTTTATTGACAGCCTGCTTAAAAATGATTTTGCAGGGCTGCCACAAAAAATGCGCTGGGTAGATGGAAGTGGGTTAAGTCGGTATAATTTAAATACTCCTGAAAATTATGTTGCAATATTAAAAAAGATGCAAGATGAATTTGGACAAAAGCGGGTAACACATATATTTGAAACTGGAGGAGAAGGAACTTTATCTGCTTATTACAAAAACTTTCCAGGTGAAATACATGCCAAAACCGGAAGCTTAGGCGGTCAAATTGCTTTAAGTGGATTTATTTACACGCAGAAAAATCAAAAATTATATTTTTCAATTTTGGTATCAAACCACATGAGTCCGACCAGTGCGGGCGTAAGAAAAGCCGTGGAAAATTATTTGATATCAGTAGCGCAAAAAAATTAAGTCAAATTTTTAATCGAGGTAAGTAAAAAATTTAGGGAAGTAGGTGCGCCAGATAATTTGTTTATCTAGAAAACAAGCCATCCAAATAGGATTCTTTGAATTCAATATAAGTAGGTGCGCCAGATGCAGTGACATTAGGTATATCACACTCGCTTAATGATTGTATGATACTATGCATTTCCTTTTGAGATAAACTTTGTCCCGCTTTGATGGCCATTTGTCTGGACATGCAACGAATTAACTTTTCTCTTTTACTGTATTTTACTTCACCAGTAAAATGTTTGAATTGTTCTAATAATAATTCAATGGCATTTTTTTCATTGCCTGATAATACATCTGCAGGTATCCCTTGAATGATAAAACTATTACTTCCAAAAGATTCTATTTCATATCCAATAATGGAGAGGTCCTCCAACATTTCATCTAATAGTATCGCATCACTTGGACTCAATTCCAACACCACTGGAAATAAACTTTTTTGTGTGGCATGGGGATGTGAACTTGCTTTTTGGTATTTTTCATACAATACACGCTCATGTGCCAATTGCTGATGTAATATAATACAGCCACTTTGGGTAGGGGCGATAATATAGGTATTATGTAATTGCAATAAAAGTGCATCTTCAATGACACTTAAACCTTCGTCCTCCTTGTACAATCCCATGGAGGATGGCTTTACAATATAAGATTCGTTAGGCAGCGCGTCTTCTGATATTTCACTAGAGTCATTAGACGTACCTGGAATATTGGTGAAAAAACTTTTCCAGTCGGTATCGCCAGCATTACTAGATTTGGGTATAAAATGGGCTTGATTTTTTTGTGTAAAGCCTGCGTATAATGAATTGCTAGTCGCCGTTTGAATTTTATCAGTAGTGAATGGCTTTTGTATTGCATCCAATTGTTGGATATCGGCATCTAATGAAAAATCTAAGGAAGGTGCTATGCTAAATTGGGCAAGTGCATGTTTAACTGCTGCTTGAACAAATGCATAAATGATTTTATCATCTTCAAATTTAATTTCCTGCTTGGTGGGGTGTACATTAATGTCAATTTGTGAAGGGTCCACATCAATGTATATAATATAGCTAGGATAACTATCCTTTGAAAGTAAACCTTCAAATGCATTGGCAACTGCATGATGTAAATAGGCGCTTTTTATAAAACGACGATTCACAAAAAAGTATTGGTCACTTCTAGTTTTGCGTGCGGTTTCGGGTTTGCCCACAAATCCAGAAACGGTTAAGTAGTCTGTTTGTTCGCCAACAGCCACTAATTTAGTTTGGTAATTATTTCCCAGTACCTGAATGGCTCTTTGTTTAAAGCTGCCGCCCTCCCAATGATACACATCCTGTCCGTTACTCGTTAAACTAAAAAATATTTCAGGAAAGGAAAGTGCTACTCTCGTAAATTCTTCAATGATATGTTTTAATTCTGCTGCATTACTTTTTAAAAAATTACGACGTGCAGGCACATTGAAAAATAAATTTTTCATCGAGATGCTCGTACCTGTTTCCTGCGCAACAGCACTACAATTAGTTACTTTACTATTTTCAATTTCAACCAAACTGCCTAATTCATCCTCGGCTCTTTTGGTTTTCAAACTTACTTGCGCAACGGCTGCGATGGAAGCGAGGGCTTCTCCACGAAATCCCATGGTCCTTATTTGAAATAGATCCTCAATCGTACTTATTTTACTAGTGGCATGTCGGGCAAATGCATTTTGTGCATCCGTTATGCTCATTCCCTTGCCATTATCAATGACTTGAATTAAAGCCTTCCCGGCATCATTGACAATTAATTTTATCTGAGTGGCACCTGCATCTACGGCATTCTCCATTAATTCCTTTACGGCACTAGCTGGCCTTTGAATCACCTCGCCTGCTGCAATTTGATTGGCAATGTGGTCCGGAAGTAAATGAATGGTATCAGACAATTTTTAATGTTTTAAAGTGTGTAAAAGTAGTAAATTTGCCACTTAAAATTCCATCTTATGTTGAGAACTGCGGACATTCAAAAACGACCCCACCAATTTTTACCTACTAATTTTGAACTTACCCAATGGGAAAGCCTTGAACCGTATTTTAAAACCTTATTGGACAGGGAAATTACCAGTAAATTGACCTTGGAATCCTGGCTACAAGATTTGAGTGAATTAGAAGCTTTCATAAGTGAAGATGCTTGTTGGAGACAAATCAAAATGACTTGTGATACCACCGATAAAAGTTTAGAGGCTGCTTTCACTTTTTTTTGTATGGAAATTCAGCCCAAAATTCAGCCTTATGCAGATGCCTTAAATAAAAAATTAATCCAATGTCCATTTACAACGGAGTTGGACGAAAAGGAATATTTTACCTATTTAAGATCCGTTAAAAAAAGCATTGAATTATTTAGAGAAGAAAATATAACACTGCAAGCGGAGTTAAGTGTTTTACAACAACAATATGGTACTATCGCTGGACGAATGACGATTAAGGTGGATGAGCAAGAATATACTTTACAACAAGCAGCCCAATTTTTAGAAAGTGAGGATCGCGCAAAAAGAGAAGAAGTGTATTTGAAAATTCAAGCGCGTCGTTTACAAGACCAACAAGAAATGCATGATTTATTTACATCACTCATTCAAAAAAGACACCAAGTGGCATTGAATGCTGGGTTTGAAAATTATCGTGATTATAAATTTGCAGAATTAGGCAGGTTCGATTACACCAAGGAAGATTGTTTTAAATTTCATGAGGCCATCAAAATTCATGTGCTTCCCATTATTGATAAAATTTACGAACGTAAAAAAAATAAATTAGGATTAGCCACTTTAAAGCCATGGGATACGGAAGCGGAACCTGCTGGCACAAAGCCTTTGCGTCCATTTACAGATGGGCAGGATTTATTTAATAAATCAGTTACCTGCTTTGAGCAAATCAATCCGTTTTTTGCGGACTGTTTGAAAAAAATGGATTCCTTAAAACATTTTGATTTGGAAAGCAGACAAGGAAAAGCACCGGGAGGTTACAATTGTCCATTAGCAGAATCAGGCGCGCCTTTTATTTTTATGAATGCAGCTGGTCAAATGAGCGATGTGACCACCATGGTGCACGAAGTGGGTCATGCGATTCATTCATTTTTAGCGCACCCATTGTCCTTATCCGCGTTTAAAGAATATCCTATGGAAATTGCCGAAGTAGCAAGTATGTCTATGGAATTATTTACCATGAATCATTGGCAAGCATTTTTTGATAATACACATGATTTAAATCGTGCACAAGAGCACCAATTGGAACGTACCATTACTATTTTTCCATGGATTGCCATCATTGACAAATTTCAACATTGGGTGTATGAAAATCCAAATCATTCCATTGAGGAACGTACCCAAGCATGGACTACTATCGCTAAGGAATTTTCAACCAATAGCATTGACTATAGTGGTTTAGATCAGTATCGTGCAATTGGATGGCAAAGACAATTGCATTTATTTGAAGTGCCCTTTTATTATATTGAATATGGTATCGCGCAATTAGGCGCCATTGGTATGTGGATGCAGTACCAAAAAAATCCAACCCTTGCGTTGGAAAATTATATGAACGCTTTAAGTTTAGGGGGTACCAAAACACTTCCGGAACTATATCAGACTGCGGGCATCTCCTTTGATTTTTCACCCAGTTATGTAAAAACGCTAATGGATTTTACTAGGGATGAATTAGAAAAATTATACCAATAGTTGCTTCCCTAAAAGCAGTTAAGTTAAAAGGATTAAGTGGTAAGTCAACGCAAATTTTAATTTGCAGAAGGCGGAGTAGTCGGTCCGTTGTTCGGACGATTCATCGGTGGACGATTATTATTTGGTCGCGGTCCGTTGCTTGTTCCATTATTCGGTCCGTTGTTCGGACGATTCATTGGCGGACGATTATTATTCATCGGTCTGCCACCACCTGAATTTCCTGCTTGACCCCCTGGACGATTTGGTCCAGGACGATCATTATTAGGTCTGTCGTTATTCGGTCTATCGTTATTCGGACGACGATCGTTATTATTGAATCTTTGTTGATCGCGACGACGACGATCATTTTTCTCTAAACTCTTTAAACTAATTTGACCAACCACATCAACAAAATCAGGTTCTACCTCTTTTGGCTTACCACTGGTAACTTCCACCGCTTGTAATTCTTCAACGGCGATCCCTTGTTTGTTTAAATTTTTTATCTCCTTCACTCTTTCAATCGTTAAAGGGTAATGCTTTGTATTATTAGGCAAAGTATACCACATTAAATTTTTGAAAATATCTTTTTTAATTAAAAAAGCTTGTCCCATGACTGTTTGTAAATTATCAGCATAATCAGGGAATGCTTGTAATGCATCTAAGTAAGTATCTAATTCAAAATTCAAACAACATTTAAGGCGACCGCATTGGCCACTCAACTTAGTTTGATTAATGGATAAGTTTTGATAACGCGCGGCAGTGGTGTTTACGCTTTTAAAATCATGTAACCAGGTGCTACAACAAAGTTCGCGACCACAACTTCCAATACCTCCCACTTTTGCTGCTTCTTGTCGGATGCCTATTTGACGCATCTCCACTTTTACTTTAAACTCAGTTGCGAATATTCTAATCAGTTCTCTAAAGTCAATGCGATCATCTGCTGTATAAAAAAAAGTTCCTTTCTTACCATCCGCCTGAATTTCTACCTCGCTTAATTTCATTTGCAATCTAAAGTACCTTGCATGCGCACGACTTTTAGCAAGTATATCTGCTTCTCTGCTTTTACTAATTTTAAAAGCTTCAATATCTCTTTCGTTACTTGGTCTAAGAATTTTTTTGATTTCGACACTAGATTCCTCAATGCCTCTTTTTTTAAGTTGCAACCTTACCAGTTCGCCTGTCAAACAAACTTCGCCTAAGTCAAAACCATTTACGCCTTCGACAGTGACATAGTCTCCTTTTTCAAAAATTTGACTGCTTAAATTTTTAAAGAAATCTTTACGACTACCTTGGTTAAAACTAACTTCAACCACCTTACATTGACTATTAATATCGTCAATTGGTAAATCGCTTAACCAATCATGCACATTTAAACGGTTACAACCGCCTGTGCTACAACCACCGTTGCTTTTGCAACCGCCTGGTTTACCAGTTCCACATGATCCACATCCCATATATCGTTAATTCAAACTGTTAATAATTAAAATACCCTCGCATAGCTTCCACGCATTATCCCACTTTTCCTGTTATGCTTCTGTCAAAATTAAGGTTTTGTTCTGAATGATATGATACAACTTGATACTAAGTGCCATAAATAGCATTTTAGGATTTGCGTTACGTTCAATATGATAAATGGACTTATCTAGTTCATTTACAATGGATTCCATCTGACTTACCCCTGCTATTTTGTTGATTCTAAGGGCAAAGTCCTTTAAATCACTATCCAATGGCAGGTCCGATCCCATTGTTTTTAGCCTAATACTATGCTCTAACAGGTGGTTGAAATACTTTAAAAATTGTTTTTGTTGCTCCCTGCCCAATTTGCTCATTTCTTCCACCCACTTTAACTGGGCCAATGGTCCCATTTTTAATATGGCGTTTAGCCAATCCTTAATCATACTAATATAGTCCTGATCACTATGTTGGATTAAATGAAGGGCTTCTCTATAATTACCCTCCGCCAAAATAGCCACTTGTTTTGCTTTTTCAGGGGATAGTTTAGCGCGACCCATCAAGGCAGACTCAATTTCGTCCGTTGAAAGCCTGGGTACTTTTACAAATTGGCACCTACTTAAAATGGTAGGTAAAATATTTTCCTCTGAAGCGGCTACTAAAATAAAAATGGTATTGTCAGGGGGCTCCTCAATTAATTTTAAAAGCTTGTTGCCTTCTTTTCCCAAATATTCGGGCATCCATAAAACCAATACTTTATAAGCACTCTCGAAGCTTTTAAAGGCTAATTTTTTGATGATTTCATTACACTCATCTGCACTAATATTGCCTTGCTTATTTTCGGCCTTAATGAATTGAAGCCAATCAAATGCATTCCCATATGGATAGCCATTTATAAATTCACGCCACTGCTCAATAAAATTTGCGCTGATATTTTTTTGTCCTGGTTTTTCTATGATGGTAGGAAATGAAAAATGCAAATCAGGATGCATGAGTTGACTGGCACGATGATAGGCAGGTAAATCTGCAATTTGTTCTGGGGTATAAAATGTTTTTGCTATTGGCTCAGCGGGTGCGCCAAATAAATCAGCAGTCGCGGTAGCTTGGCTTGGGATACTTACAATGTATTGCGCAAATGCAACAGCTAAAGGTAAAGCGCCTGATCCTTCAGGACCCACCAACAATAGTGCATGAGGCAACCTTTGTTGGTGTACCATGTCCACCAATTGTTTTTTCAGTTTTTCCTGGCCAATCACTTCGCTTAATAACATGAAACGAAGATAGCGCTTACTTTATAAAACTGCTTAAAATTACGAAGGAGGTCCTTATTTTAAATAAGCAGTGATAGCGTCACTCTCTGGTTTAACATTGCTTGGAAAGTAAGCTAACATTTTGCCATTTTCGTCTATCAAAAATTTATTAAAATTCCAGCCAATGTTCGCATCCAAAACGCCATTTTTTGCTTTTTGCGTTAGCCATTGGTATATAGGAGCAATGTTGGCACCTTTAACATCGATTTTATCAGCTAATGGAAAATTCACACCATAATTTGCTTTACAAAAGGCTACAATTTCTTCATTAGTGCCAGGTTCTTGTCCGCCAAATTGGTTACATGGAAAACCAAGAATAACTAATTTGTCTTTGTATTGATCATATACTTTTTGAAGGGATTCGTATTGGGGTGTGTAACCACATTTGGAAGCGGTGTTCACAATTAATATCTTTTTTCCTTTGTAGGCAGCTAGGTTAATTTGCTTGCCATCAATGCCAGTGACTTTAAAAGTATGGATGCTTTGTGCATTTAAAAATAAAGTGGTCATCATAAATAAAATACTTAAAATGGTTTTCATATGTAGCTATTTTTTCAGTTAAGGAGTTTGTTTGTTGCATAAATATAACAAGAATAAAACAAAAAAGTTTAAGATAGGGTATAAGCGGCCGCCGCAAAATGAATAGCCGCCGGTTTTGCCTGAAGTAAACAATGGCCCGCTGACTCAGCAGTGGCGCCAGTGGTAATAATATCGTCCACCAATAGGAGGTTTTTGTTGCAAATTTGCTCGGCGTTTTTGAGACCAAAAAGCAGGCTACTGTTATGCCCGCGCTCAATTCGATCCTTATGTGTTTGGGTGTTCGTCTTTTTATTTTTAAATAACACTGCTTTTAAAATGGGTATCGGGAATGCCTGTGCAATGCCTTCGCAGATAATGAGGGACTGATTATAGCCCCTGGTCCTTTCCGTATTTTTTCGAACTGGAATTGGGATTAAAAAGTCAATTTCATTCAATCGGTTTGCTTTTTTCAAAGCCCAACCAATCATATTACCTAAAAGGAAGCCGGCCCTTTTATTTTGTTTGTATTTTAATTCGAAAAGTAATAATTGCACAATACTATTTTTTGTAAAAAACAATACAGCCCCACTCGGACCTAGAGGCATTCTTCCCCAAAATATTTTATCGACATTATTATTTTCAATTTCAAAAAAGTCAGTGAAGGGGAGTTGCGTATAGCAATTGGGACACAAGACATAAAATTTGGAAACGTCACTATTGCCGCAATGCAAACAAATTTTCGGATAAACTAAATGTAAAAATCCAGTCAAGTATTTTTTTACATGTAATGCAATATACTTGATGGGTTTCATGGGTACTTTTAAAATGAATCAGCAACCACTAAAAAAATAATCGGTACGCTTCATCTACTCTTTCCACTGAAATAATTTGAATGCCGTATTTTTTTTGTTCGATTCCTTTTTTGTTAAATTCGGAAATATAAATTTTTTCGAATCCTAATTTTTCTGCTTCTGCAATGCGCTGTTGAATTCTATTGACGGCCCTAATTTCTCCATTCAACCCCACTTCACCTGCAAAGCAAATTCCTTGCGGCAATGGCACATCTTCATAAGAGGAAAGTAAGGAAAGTATAATGGCTAAATCTAAGGAAGGGTCTTCAATTTTTAAGCCACCTGCAATATTTACAAAAACATCTTTCATGCCAAACGCAAAGCCGCCACGTTTTTCCAAAACAGCTAATAAAAGCTGTAGTCTTCTTAAGTCAAACCCTGTGACAGTGCGCTGTGGCGTGCCATACACACTTTGTGTAACCAGTGCTTGCACTTCAATTAATAAAGGGCGCATGCCTTCCATGGATGCTGCAATGGTACTGCCACTTAATGAATCATTGCGTTGTGCAATTAAAAATGCAGAGGGGTTATTGACTACTTTCATTCCCTCACTTGTCATTTCATAAATTCCTAATTCACTCGTGCCACCAAATCTGTTTTTTAAAGTGCGTAACATGCGATACGCGTAATGGCGATCTCCTTCAAATTGTAAAACAGTATCCACCATATGTTCTAAAATTTTGGGTCCAGCAATGGATCCTTCCTTGGTGATATGTCCAATTAAAAAAACAGGCGTTCCAGTTTCTTTTGCAAATTTTTGAAACTCAGCAGCGGTTTGTTTTATTTGAGATACACTTCCAGCAGCAGAGTCAATCAAGTTGGATTCTAAAGTTTGTATTGAATCCACAATCACCACCGTTGGTTTTAATTTTTTAATCGCTTTAAAAATTTGTGCAGTATGCGTTTCCGTAAGTAAATAAAAATTTTCATTTTGTAAATTCAATCGATCCGCACGCATTTTTATTTGCTGAATACTTTCCTCGCCACTGATGTATAAAACTGTTTGATCCTTCATCATCAAACCCTGTTGTAAAAACAAAGTGCTTTTGCCAATACCGGGCTCGCCTGCAACTAAAATAATAGAGCCCAAAACAATTCCGCCACCCAACACTCTATTTAATTCTACATCGGAACTATCAATTCTTTTTTCAGATTGACTATCCACTTCATTCAAGGAAATGGCCTGATTCCCCTTTTGGTTGGTATGGTATCCTTCCCAATCTGAATTGGTTTCCTTCGTTTTTTCAACCAATTCCTCGGTAAAGGTGTTCCACTCATTACAAGCTGGGCACTTCCCGGCCCATTTGGCGGCCTCATAACCACAATTATTACAGAAAAATGCCGATTTTGACTTACTCATGTTGTAAAGATAATCGCTTGCTTAAATATTTAAATCAGTATTTACCGAAATGGCACAAATCCGTTCACATTTATAAAATATATATATAATATGTTATAAATATTAAATAATAATTATATATTATGAATTTAATTATATTGAAAAATTAAATTAATGTTATTAAATAGTTAAATTATTTAAATATTTTTTTTAAATTAGCCTTTACAAAAGATTTTTTAAATAATAATTCAAACAACAACATGAGAAAAAAACTATTATGGTGTTTGTTTTTTGCGTTTTTCTCTTTCCAAGCGGCGATCGCTCAAAACACAACTGTCACTGGTAAAGTAGCCGATGAAAAAGGTACTCCAGTTGAAGGTGCGGTAATCACTGAGAAAAGTGTATCAAAAAACAGAACCATTACTGATGCAAATGGTAATTTCAGAATCAGTGTTAAAGCTGGCGCTGTTTTGCAGGTTTCAAGTGTAGGCTTCGAGAAGAAAGAAGCAACATCGCAAGCAGTAACTAATTTCACTTTAAAGGCTTTAAAAGAAGATTTAAGTGAGGTAGTTGTTACAGCCTTGGGTATCAAGAAAGAAAAGAAGGCATTAGGTTATGCGGTTTCTTCTATTGGTAAAAAAGATTTAGAACAAAAACCTGAGATTGATATTGCGCGTTTATTAAACGGTAAAGCGCCGGGTGTAAACATTGGGCCATCTAGTGGTTTATCTGGTTCTGGTACCAACATAATTATTCGTGCAGTTAGTACCATCTCTGGTAACGCGCAACCATTATGGGTTGTAGATGGTGTTCCATTTGATGGCGGTACGAATAACCAAGCTGGATTTACATTTGGTAATAACACGCCAAGCCGTTTCTTGGATCTTGATCCAAACAACGTTGAGTCAATCGACATCTTAAAAGGTTTGAGTGCGACAACATTATATGGTGAATTAGGAAGAAATGGTGTCATCTTAGTATCAACAAAAAATGGATCTACTCAAAAAACTAGAAAGAAAAATGAAGTAACGGTAACACAGTCTTATGCTGTTAACCAAGTGGCTAATTTACCTGAATACAACACTTCCTATGGTGGTGGTTTTGATTTGAGTTTAGGATTGGCATTCTTTTCTAACTGGGGTGCTAAGTTTACCGATCCTCCAGCGAAGGTGGCACATCCTTATAGCAGAGCTAACTTGAATGCTGCATTTCCGCAATACGTAGGTAACACTAATTATGAATTTAAATATTACAATAGTGTACAAAGATTTTTCCGTGATGGAACTTCTAAAAACACTTCCGTAAACTTTGCAGGATCTGCGCAAAATTTAAATTATAATATTAACTATGGTTATACGGATGACCAAGGTTTCGTAGAAGGTAACGGTTCTATGAAGAATAATATCTCTATGGGAGGTACTATGAAATTATCAAACAAATTAACCTTGAATGGTACATTTAACCATGTAAATACAAATGTAAAATCTCCGCCAACTTCTCCTTCTTTTGGTTCTACAGCATCAAACCCATCTTTGTATGGTGATGTAATGTATACGCCGACAGCAGTTGATTTAATGGGCTTAGAGTGGGAGAATCCAATTGATAATTCACATGTTTATTATAGAGGTGGAAATGATATTCAAAATCCTCGTTGGACATTGAAAAATTCATTCACACAAGATAAAGTAAGCAGAAATTACGGCCAGGTTTCTTTGAACTACGACGTAAGTCAAAAATTAAAAGTGCAATATCGTTTTGGATATGATAATTATTCAAACTATCAATTGTATGCGCAAAACAAAGGCGGTACTTATTATCCACAAGGTTTCTTAAGAACATCTACTGGCTTTAATAGCATTTTAGATCATACATTAACTACCACATACAAAACTGATCTTAACAATGATTTCGATTTAGATGTTTTAGCGGGTGTAAACTCAAGAGAATTAAGCTACAACCAAATGGGTGCAACAAGTAAGGATCAATTAGTTTTCGGATTATTAGATCATACTAACTTTGTGACGCATGATATTGTGAATGAATCAGGTGCTGATATGGATTACTTAATCAAATCACAATCTATAGGGGCTTTTGCAACAGCGACATTAGGCTATAGAAATTATGCTTACTTAGTAGTGGGTGGTAGAAATAGCTTTACTTCAACATTGGAAGCTGAGAATAGAAGCGTATTCTATCCAAATATTAGTGGTTCGTTTATTGCTACAGAAGCTTTCGATTTTTTAAGAAATAAGAAAAACATTAACTACTTAAAGTTTCGTTTAGGTTATTCAACTGCAGCTAACTTCCCTAGTCCTTACTCGACAAGATCTGCATTAAATATTTCTACAAGAAACTTTGTGACGAATTCGGGTACAGTAATTAATACAAATTCAATTCCTAATTTTTTACCAAATCCAAATTTGAAGCCTGAGTTGATGGCAGAGACAGAGACGGGTATTGAAGGTAAATTTTTCCAAAGTAGATTAAGTGCTGATATCACGTTGTACCAACGTGTATCAAATGACCAAATCTTGAACAGAGATTTGGATCCTTCTACTGGTTATACCTCACAACAAATCAATGCTGGTAAAGTAACGAATAAGGGTGTTGAAGCCCAATTAGCTTATAAAATTATCAGAAACAAAGATTGGGTTTGGGAAGTAACAGGAAACTGGACCATTAATAACTCAATGGTATCTGATATTCCTGCTGACTTAAAAGAAATCGTTTATGCTGGTTATACCACTTTGGGAAACTTTGCAATTAACGGTCAACCTTTAGGTATCATGAAAGGGTATTATTATCAAAGACATGAAAATGGTCAATTGTTAGTGGGTGCTGGTGGTGATTATATCGCATCAACAACCATTGGAATTATTGGTAATCCTAATCCTAATTATAGATTATCTGGTATCAATAGTTTAACCTACAAATCCTTCACATTTAGGTTCCAAGTGGACTATACAGATGGTGGTGATATGTATTCTTCAACTGCTAGATCATTATTAGCGAGAGGTGTTACAAAAGACACTGAATTTGATCGTGCTGCACCTTATATTTTACCTGGTGTAACGGCAGATGGTAAACCAAATAATATTCAAATCAGTGCTACACAGGGTTACTTCAATAACGTGTTTGGTCCAGACCAAGGAGGTATTTTTGATGCAACTGTAGTAAGATTAAGAGATATGTCATTGTCTTATGCTTTGCCTGAAAAATTATTGAATAAAACTCCTTTTGGTAGTGTATCAATTACTGCGAATGGTAGTAACCTTTGGTATTATGCACCTAACTTTCCTAAGTACATGAACTTTGATCCTGAAACCAATGGTTTGGGTGTAGGTAACGGAAGGGGATTGGAATTTATCACTGGTCCTTCTGCACGTAGAATGGGTTTAAGTGTAAGAATAACTTTTTAATACTAACTAAGTAAAAGTAAAGAATATGAAATATTTTAAAATTATAGTAATTCTAGCGTTATTTTCAACTACGGTTGCTTGTAACAAGGAGTTGGATGCGCTTTTGGAGAATCCCAATGCGCCTTCTGTGAAAACTGCCGATGTTGACTTATTGTTGAACACGGTTCAATTATCATTCACAGGATTTTTTGACGATGCATCAAATTTAGGTGGTCAATTAACCAGACAACAAGCAATGTTTGGACCCCTTTATTCAAATGCGTATTCACCAGGTACTTCTGATGGCTTATGGTCAACAGGGTATACCAGTATTATTAAAAATGCAAATGCCTTAATTCCTTTGGCGCAAACACAAAAGAAATTTAGAGCATCTGGTATCGCTAAGTTTTTCAAAGGCTATACTTTGGCAACAATGGTAGATGCCTTTGGTGATATCCCTTGGACTGAAGCAGAATTAGGTATTGAAAACCCTAATCCTAAGCAAGACAAAGGTGCTGCTGTTTATGCTGCTGCGATTGCATTATTAGATGATGCGATTGTAGATTTTAGCAAACCAGGATCTGCCGCAGTAGCAAGTGATTTATATTATGGCAATAGTGCTGCAAGATGGATTACAGCTGCTAAAACAATGAAATTTAAATTGTTAATGCAAACACGTAAAGTGGATGCAACTGCTGCTGCTAAAATTCAAGCATTGGTTACAGGAGGTGATTTGATTGCAACAGCAGCCAATGACTTTAATTTCAAATACGGTACGAACAGAAACTCACCTGATGCGCGTCATCCAGATTATGCTGGAAACTACAATGCAGCAGGATCAGTGGGTGAGTATATGGGAGATTGGTTTATGTGGGCTGTAGCAGCAGAAAAAAATGGTGGAACCATTTCTGGTGCAAGAGGAACAACATTGGATCCAAGACAACGCTATTATTTCTATCGTCAAAATACGAGTGGTGCTAACGTTAACGAGATCAGTTTATCATGTATTACTTATCCAAAACCAGCACACTATTCAGATGCGCAACCCTTCTGTTATTTAGGTACTGGCTATTGGGGACGTGATCATGGTGATAATAGTGGTACTCCTCCAGATGGTTCCTTTAGAACTACTTGGGGTATTTATCCAGCGGGAGGTTTATTCGATGAAAATCAAAACACCAAAGTTGGTTTAGAAGTAGGAGGTAAAGGTGCTGGTATCTTACCCATTTGGAATTCTGAGTTTACGCATTTCAAATTAGCGGAGGCTGCTGCAGCTGGTGTTATTACCGGCGGTATGGCTGCTGCAAGAGTAAGTCTAGAAGCTGCTATTAAAAATAGTATGGCTAAAGTAACTGGTTTCCCTGCAACTTTAGGTGTTACACCGAGTGCAACTTATGCGGCGAGTGCTACAACTATAGCTAATTATGTTAGCTTAGTTTTAGCTGCATATGATGCTGCTAATGATAATGGTAAGTTAGAAATTATCATGAAAGAATACTATTTGTCAACCTGGGGTAATGGTTGGGAGGCTTATAACGCTTATCGACTTACGGGCTTTCCAAAAAATATGCAGCAAACTGTATATTCTGCAACGCCAGGATTTTTCATACGTTCATTTTATTATCCTTCCGTATACGTCAACAGAAACTTAAACGCACCAACACAAAAAGCATTGGGCGCTAAAGTAGACAAAGTATTTTGGGATAATAACGCAGATAATTTCATCAATTAATAAATTTGACAATAATGAAAAAAATATTAAATAAAATATTAATTGCAATTGCCTTTATGGCATTGGTTTCTTCTTGTCAAAAGGGAGACCTCGCAACTAATAATCCTTTTGTTGATATCAACAATTTGGGTAAAGGTGCTTATGTTACTTTAAACTCAGTAACCAATGCCAACCTAAATTTTGCAGCAATTGATGCTTCTTCAGTAGGCGTTAAGATTGATCCATATAATAATGGTGTAAAAATCAAAGAAGTAAAATTGTATGTATTCAAAGGTTCTTCAGCGGACCCAAAGGCTTGGAAATTAGTAAAAACTATTCCAATGTCTGGTACTACTACTATTGCAGCTACCGGTGCTGAAATCGCAAAGGCCTATGGGATGACCAGTGCTGCATTATTTGCACCAGGACAGTTTTACACCTTCTATCATCAAGTGGTTACTGAAGACAATAAAACCTATGACATTTCAAATACTGTAGGTGCATTAGAATCTGCTGGTGGCTACAATGCTTGTATGAGATGGACTGCTTTTGTGGTATGTCCTTTCACAGGTAATATGAAAGGTACTTATACAGTAATGCAAGATGATTGGGCTGATTGGTCTGTGGGCGATGTTGTTTCTGTCAGCGATGGCCCAGGAGCAAATCAAATTAACATTTCTGATGTATGGCCTAACCCTGCATATGGTGATAAAAAGAATCCTTTAATTATTAATGTTGATCCAGCTACAGGTACGGCCAAGTTAGCAACCAACAACGTAGTTTTTGCTGATTATGGACAACTTACAAGTGCCTATATCCCAAGTTCAGGAACAAACGGATATGTATTCTCTTGTACAGGTTATATTGGATTGAAAATTGGCTTGAAATACGGAAGTACAGATTATGGTGTTAATACACTTACACTACAAAGACGTTAATCCCATTTAGGTTTAAATAAAAAAGGTGTCCCCCCGAGTACTCGGGGGGACACCTTTTTTATTTCTTTTAAACTTGCGTTCGGTTTAGCAACCTTATTTATAAAACAATCGCTTCTCCATGTTCATCTAAAAAGCGGTATTCTACAAGGTGGCTTGAATTATCTGCCTGAGACTTCAATTTAATTTTATATTTATTTTTCCAACGCTTGATGATATTGTTAAATATACCTTTGGTCAAATGCGAATGAATGATTGGATGCACCAATAGAATCAACGATTTGTGACCATGGGTGGCCAAATAAGACATTTTCTTTTCAATCTCATCTTCCAATAATAAAGTGGAAGTTATTTTACCTGTGCCATTACAAGCAGGACAATCTTCCGAGGTGTTAATATTTACTTCAGGACGAATACGTTGTCGCGTCGCTTGTAATAATCCAAATTTTGAAATAGGTAAAACAGAATGTCTGGCACGATCTGTTTTCATGAAATCCTCTAATGACTCTTGCACTTTGCGTCTATTTTCAGGCAATTTCATATCAATAAAGTCAATCACAATAATGCCACCAATATCTCTTAATCTTAATTGGCGTGCAATTTCCTCTGCCGCTTCCATATTGGTTTGCAGCGCGTTTTCTTCCTGGTTATTAGAAACACTTTTAAAACCACTGTTCACATCAATGACATGC
>Ga0208597_1000168_pt1 | contig 24694 bp, 25 predicted proteins | sample LakMenEpi05May12_FD_150673 | JGI IMG/M metagenome (GOLD analysis project Ga0208597, IMG submission 150673) | Freshwater microbial communities from Lake Mendota, WI - 05MAY2012 deep hole epilimnion (SPAdes) | ecosystem: Environmental > Aquatic > Freshwater > Lake > Epilimnion/Euphotic zone ...
AACGATTACCGGTGTATTAGTTGATGGGAAAAGTGTTGCAGAAGCAAACATTGGTGCTGAGATTGAAATTACTTTAGATCGCACGCCATTTTATGCTGAAGGTGGTGGTCAATTAGCAGATGGTGGAAAAATTCAACTTTCTAATGGCGCTGTAATTCAAGTTGAAGATGTTCAGTCACCTCTACCTGGTCTAATTGTTCATAGAGGAAGTGTGGTTAGCGGTGTTGTAAAGAGTGGCGCTCCAGTTATTGCTGGTATTGATTTAGAAAGAAGATTAGCTATTTCTAGAGCACATACAGCAACGCATATGGTGCACAAAGCTTTTAGAGAAGCGTTAGGTGAGACGGCAACTCAAGCCGGATCTGAAAACGCACCAGGTCGATTCAGGTTTGATTTTCCTTCAACTAGTGCTGTTCCAATATCTGTACTTAATGATGTTGAAAGCAGAGTTAATGAATTATTAATAGCTGATTTGCAAGTACACGCACAGGTAATGTCACAAGATGCCGCAAAAGCTATGGGAGCAATAGCACTATTTGGTGAAAAGTATGGTGATCAGGTTCGAGTTGTTAGCGTTGGCGATTGGGCCAAAGAGTTATGCGGTGGCACACATGTGGCTCGCTCAGGCCAACTTGGGTTAGTAAAGCTTTTATCTGAGTCATCAATTGGTGCTGGTGTACGTAGAGTCGAAGCGCTAGTTGGGCACGATGCTTATCAATATCTTGCTCGCGAGCATGTATTACTAAATTCTTTGACTGAAATAATTAAGGGTGCACGGGCAGATGAATTGCCGCAGCGTATCTCTGAATTAGTAGAAAAAATGAAATCGATGGAGAAAGAATTATCAGCTGTGAGAAGTGCAAAAGCGTTAGCAGCCACCTCACAAATAGCTAATAAAGCAAAGAAGGTCCGAGATATTAATTTAATTGTTGAGCAATTAGAAAGTGAAATAGCAGTTGATGACATGAGATCAATTGCAATTAATTTGCGAGGAAAAGTTAAGTCTGGTGTAGTGGTGCTTTCAACTATTAGTAGTGGTAAGCCCTTGCTTGTCGCAGCAGTCTCACCTGAAGCAATTAAATTGGGAATTAAGGCAGGTGATTTAATAAAAATTGGTTCTGCAACCCTTGGCGGCGGTGGTGGTGGTAAAGACGACTTCGCACAAGGTGGTGGGGTAGATGTTTCAGCTATTTCAAAGGCACTCAATGAAATTACCAAGTTAATTGAGGGGAAAGTCAATTAAAGATCGGACCGATAATGAGTAAGCCGGTAGAAATTGGCCGAAGGGTTGGCTTTGATTTTGGAGATAAGCGGATCGGTGTTGCAACTTCTGATCGTGAATCAATTTTAGTTTCACCCCATGCAACTATCTTAAATAATGAAAAATTAGTCGATAAATTATTAGAAATAGTAAAAGAAGTTGAACCAATTTATATTGTTGTAGGTGATCCAAAGCATTTATCGGGGGAGGAAAGTGCGAAATCTGCAGATGTTGCTGAGTTTGCAATCTTATTAAAAAGTGTTTTTAAGGGTCCGATTTATTTTGTAGACGAGCGGCTTACTACCGCCAATTCTTATGCTCAAATGCGGGAAGTAGGAAAATCTGAAAGAGATAGTAAACATGTTATTGATCAAATTGCAGCTATAAATATATTAGAGAGTGCATTACTTAATGAGAGATCTGGAACAGCAATAGGTAGGCTTATGTGAGACGTTTAATTGGCATGTTACTTGGCTGTGTAATATTTTCTATATCAGCAGTGTTTATCCATAACGCGTTCCTACTTAATGACTATCGGGCTACTTCGTCAGATCAAAAAGTTGAAATCCTTATCGAACCTGGAGATAGTGGTACTGAAATAGCTCAGAAGCTTTATAAATCTGGAGTAATAAAAGCAAGTAAAGTTTTTTATAAAATTGCGATAAATGAAAAGCGTTCTAAATCAATTTCTCCTGGAGTTCATGAGATCGATTTGAAAATATCATCTCGGGCAGCTTTTGAACAACTTCTTGATGGCAAACGCAATCGAGGTCTATTTGGATTTAAAGAGGGTTTACGAAAGAATGAAATATTAGATCTATTATCTAAATCTAATTTAGTAGAAGGTGCATTATCAAAAAATGTAAATCCTGATAAAAAATACAACACTAATAATCTAGAGGGGTTCTTGTTTCCTGCTCAATATGCATTTGTTCCTGGCTTAAGTACGGATAATGCAGTTCAACAAATGGTTGATCGCTTTAATTTAGCGGCTAAAGCCAGCAAGATTGATCAAGGCTATAGTGGCTTTACCCCGTATGAGCTTTTAACAATTGCGTCTATGTTACAAGCAGAAGGGGATAATCAAGATTTTCCAAAAATTGCTCGCGTTATTTATAACAGATTAAAAATAGGTATGCCTTTGCAGATAAATGCAACAATAGATTATGCGATGAATTTAAGAGGAAAAATTCGCTTGCCATATAAATTACTAGAAATAAAATCTCCTTATAACACTTACCGATATCGTGGATTGCCGCCAGGCCCAATTGGAAATCCAGGACAGGCTGCGTTAGAGGCTGCTGTTAATCCTGCAAACGGGCAGTGGCTCTACTATGTGACAGTGAAACCTAGCGACACTAGATTCACAAAATCTTATGATGAATTTCTAGTTTGGGTAAGTGAGTTTAAGAAAAACGAAAAGGCAGGTTTGTTTAATGATTAAATTGGCAGTGGCTGGTTACCCAATTAGCCATTCTCTCTCGCCCCTATTACATTCCACTGCTTACAAGATCCTTGGGGTCGAAGCAGAATTCTTAAGTGCTGAAATAAGTGAAGATAAGTTTGGTGATTATTATTTTGAAGCAAAAAATTCTGGGTATAGAGGCCTTGCATTAACTATGCCACTAAAGGAAATTTCAATTGGATTTGTGGATAGAGTTGACCCAGTTGCTAAACAAATAACCTCTGTGAATACAATTATCTTTGAATCAACTGGAAGTATTGGTTTATCAACTGACTTGCTAGCTTTTAAAAACCTGCTTAAGCCCTATTTTGGCAAGAAAATTGCGATTCTTGGTGCAGGTGGAACTGCTCGTGCTGCGATTGGTGCTTTAAGAGGAAGTGGTTCAGAACTTTCAATTTTAACTAGGTCTGTGACTCGCCATGATCAGTTACACGCCGCCGCAGTTGATTTAGATATTGAGTTTTTAGATTGGCATCGATTTGAAGAGATTCAAGATAGAGATTTGATTATTTCTACTACACCTGCCGGTGCAACTGATGGACTTTCAATTATCTCAACAAAAGCAGATTTCTTTGAGGTTATTTACCACCCATGGCCCACTGAGCTAGCAAAGCGGTACCAGAATCTAGGAAGAAATGTAATTGGAGGACTATCTCTTCTAGTTGAGCAGGCACTATTTCAGATAAATTATTTTTCACAAAAAGAGTTTGATTTTGATGAAATGAGGAAAGAATTGCTTAAAGTCGCAAATGCGGCCGTTAAGGGTTAATCCACAACCATACTTTTAGAGGTTCTAAATCTCTAACCTGCCGTAATGGCAATTCAAATTCTTCTGTTACTTATGCTGACCTGGATGTCATTTTATGATATTCGCTTCTATTTAATCAGAAACATCGATTTAATTGTTATTTTTTTGTTATTGATACCAAATTTGGGTAATTGGTTGTTTGGTTGTTTAAATCTTTCTTTCTACCTATTGCTAAACATGATAGTTAAAGGCGTAATAGGTGCAGGGGATATCAAGTTGTCGTTTTTATTAGCGTTACAGCTTGGTTCAGTCACTGCCTTGGTGAATTCGCTTTCTTTCACATGGATTCTTGGCGGTCTTTATGCATTAATAAGTAGATCACCTGCCATTGCCTTTGCGCCATTTATGATCTGTGGTACCTATTTAGCAAGAATTCTCTGAGTAAGAGGTTAAATTGGCGACGAGATAAGTATCTGATCTGAGAGAATACTCTTCTAAATATTGATTAGGGGAGTCTTGTGATTCGTTGGCTAACAGCAGGTGAATCACACGGTCCTGCTCTTTCAGCAATTATTGAGGGAATTCCTGCACATGTTCTCATCACTAGTAAAGATATTGATGCAGATTTATCTCGCCGCCGATTAGGTTTTGGTAGAGGTGCTCGTCAGAATTTTGAAGCTGACAAAATAACTATTACTGGCGGTATTCGACTTGGCATAACACAAGGTGGCCCAATTGCTATTCAAATTGCAAATTCAGAGTGGCCCAAGTGGGAAAAAGTTATGAGTTCAGATCCTGTTCCTGAAGATGAAATTAAAGATCTTGCTCGAAATGCGCCTTTAACAAGGCCACGTCCTGGGCATGCAGATTTAGTAGGGATGCAAAAATTTAATTTTTCTGATGCTAGACCCGTTTTAGAGAGAGCAAGTGCAAGAGAAACAGCGTCAAGAGTTGCACTAGGAGCGGTGGCTCGTGCCTTTCTCAAGCAATCAGTCGGAATTGAAATATTAAGTCATGTGATTTCAATTGGTGAGGTCAGTGTGTCTGAAGATTATTCACTACCTACAATCGCAGATCGAAATCGAATTGATGAGAACCCAGTGCGATGTGCTGATCAAAAAGTAAGTGAAGCAATTGTTAAAGAGATTGAAGCAGCCCATCGTGATGGAGACACACTTGGTGGTGTTGTTGAAGTTTTAGCTTATAACTTGCCACCGGGGTTAGGTTCTTATACTCACTGGGATAAACGCCTAGATGCAAAACTTGCTGGAGCAATGATGGGTATTCAAGCTATTAAAGGTGTAGAAATTGGTGACGGTTTCACAACTGCAAGGCGGCGAGGCACTGTTGCTCATGATGAAATTGAGAAGAACTCTAAAGGTGCAATTGCAAGGCGCACTGATAGAGCAGGTGGCACTGAAGGTGGAGTTAGCAACGGAGAAATTCTAAGAGTTAAGGTTGCAATGAAACCAATATCTACTGTTCCCAAAGCATTGGACACAATAGATGTAGCAACCGGTGAACCAGCTAAAGCAATTAATCAACGCTCAGATGTGTGCGCTGTTCCTGCCGCTGGAATTGTGGCAGAGGCTATGGCTGCTTTAGTACTGGCAGATGCAGTGCTTGAAAAATTTGGTGGTGATAGCTTGCAAGAGACTAAGCGAAACTTTGAGAACTACATAAAAACCTTAGATATAAAGTAATGCTTACGAAAATCGTCCTAATCGGCCCACCAGGTGCGGGTAAATCCTCAGTAGGTCGTGCTTTATCTAAAGAGCTATCAATGCCATTTATTGATAGTGATAATGAGGTCGAGAAAATTGCCGGTAAAAAGATTTCTGAAATTTTTGTTGATGATGGTGAACAGATATTTCGTAAAATGGAAGTTGATGTTGTTAGTAAATTACTTACGGACTTTTCCGGCGTTATTGCATTAGGTGGCGGTGCTCCAATTACTGTAGAAACACAACATAAATTAGAGTCATGTGACTTTCCCATAGTATTCATTGATGTTTCAATTTCACAGGCAGCAAATAGAGTTGGATTTAATAAAGATAGGCCTCTACTATTAATTAACCCTCGCCAGCAGTGGCTGAATTTAATGAATGATCGCCGGCCTATATATGAGCGACTTGCGACCGAAATTGTGTCTTCTGATAATAAGAAACCGGCAGAAGTTGCCAAAATTATTAGTGAAAAGCTTAAGAGTAAATTATGAAAATAATAAACGTAAGAGCCGAGCATAATTACCAGGTTGAAATAGGGGTTGAATTTTCAAGTGCGATCAAGCAAATATGTAATAACCATAGAAAAGTTTTGCTATTAGCCCCCGCCTCTCTTATAAAGCTATTTAAGATAAAAGAATCAAAAAGTTTATTTCTGCTTCCAACTCCAAATGGTGAGAGTCAAAAGAGTGCTCAGTTCTTAGATCGTATTTGGCGAAAAGCAGCATCCATTGGATTGGAAAGATCAGATGCCATTATTGGATTTGGTGGAGGAGCTACTACCGATGTCGCTGGCTTTGCGGCTGCAACATGGCTTAGAGGGATAAGTTGGTATGCGATACCAACATCACTTGCCGGAATGGTTGATGCTGGTATTGGCGGGAAAACTGGAATTAATTCTGGTGCTGGAAAGAATTTAATCGGGTCTTTTTATTCACCTAAAAAAGTATTTATAGATCCGCACTTTTTAGAAAGTCTACCCAAGCGGGATATCTCTGCTGGAATGGCAGAAGTAATTAAATGCGGTTTCATTGCTGATTATAAGATTTTAAATCTTGTGCAGGAAGATATTTTGGATTATCCACAATTAATTTCTCGAGCCGTTCAAGTAAAGGCCGATGTTGTTTCTAAAGACTTTAAAGAGAGCAAACTTCGCGAGATTTTAAACTACGGTCATACCTTAGGACATGCAATTGAGAAAGATAGTAAGTATAAATTGCGCCATGGCGAGGCTGTAAGTATTGGAATGGTATTCGCGGCAGAATTGAGTAAAGAATTAAGTAATTTATCTGAGGATGCGGTTTTGCTACATCGTGAACTGCTAAGAAACTTTAATCTACCTCTGAGCTACAGCAGGAGCAGGTGGAATAGTTTGTCTGTATTGCTCATGCAGGACAAAAAGGTAAAGCAGTCTCGATTACGTTTTATTGGGATTAGCAAAATCGGAAAACCAGTCTGGTTAGAAGATGTTTCATTGGGCACCCTTGCAAAGGTATATGAGAGAATAAGCAAATGAAGATATTGATTCTAAATGGCCCTAATCTTTCTCGTCTTGATCTGCGGGAAAAAAGTTATTATGGTGATCTCGATTATGCTGGTTTAAAGAAAGCCATTGAATCAAAAGCCACCTCACTTGGAATTGATGTCGATGTTAAGCAGAGTGATAGTGAAAGTGAATTAATCTCTTTCCTACATGAGGCTGCAGATAAAAAGCAGCCAGTGATATTTAATCCTGCAGCCTTTACTCATTATTCATATGCGATTCGGGATGCAGTGACAATGCTTAAAGCGCCCGTAATTGAAGTGCACCTATCAAACCCACTCTCTCGCGAAGAGTTTCGCCATACTTCGGTTATTAGCGGGGTAGTTAATGGAACAATTGCTGGGTTTGGCGTTGAGAGCTATCACCTTGCGCTAATTGCAATGCAAAAACTACTTGGCTAACAAGGTAGGCTAGGCCAATAATTTTCTGGTAAAAATCAGAGTTAATAATGTTTGGATGGGATAACAATGGCAACAACAAATGATCTTAAAAATGGCATGACCTTAAATATTGATGGTCAGCTTTGGAATGTTGTCGAGTTTCAACATGTTAAGCCTGGTAAAGGTGGTGCATTTGTTCGCACAAAGATGAAATCAGTCCTCTCTGGCAAGGTTGTTGAAAAAACATTAAATGCTGGCGTCAAGGTTGAAGTTGCTTCAGTTGAAAAGCGAGATATGCAATATCTCTATAAAGATGGTGAAGATTTTATGTTTATGGATTCAACCAATTATGACCAAATTAGAATTAGTAAAGAAACTGTTGGCGATGCTGTTGATTACATGTTAGAAAACACTGACGCTATTGTTGCAATGCATGAAGGAAATCCACTTTTTATAGAATTACCTGCATCTGTTGAATTAAAAATTACTTATACTGAGCCAGGTTTACAAGGTGATAGATCCTCCGGGGGTACAAAACCTGCAACAGTTGAAACTGGGATTACAGTTCAGGTTCCACTTTTCATTAAACAGGATGAAAAAGTATTAGTTGACACTCGAACCGGTGCATATCTAGGTCGAGCAAACTAAAAGTGTCCGCGCGTAGTAAGGCTAGAAAACGGGCGCTTGATTTTTTATATGAAGCGGATATAAAAAAAGTTCAAGCATCAGATCTCTTTGGGGCTCGAGGAGCTACTGAACTATCGCAAGAGCCGTATGTTCTTACTCTTATTTCAGGGGTAGCCCAGCATATAAACAAGATTGATGAATTAATCATTACATATGCGCAGGGTTGGGATATGGATCGAATGCCGCCAATTGATCGCAACATATTAAGGATTGCAATCTTTGAAATACTCTGGGCATCAGATATCGATCTTCAAGTAGCCTGTGATGAAGCAGTTGAATTAGCAAAATCTATTTCAACTGATGAATCCTCTAGTTATATAAATGGCGTTTTAGGCCGAATTATTAAACTAAAGGATTCAATAGCAATCTAGGCTTTAATTAGCCCCAGTTTTTCTAGTTCAGCAAGTAATTCTGGCTCTCCTTGTTGTAACAACATGGCTAAAAATTGTAGATCATTAACTCGTACTGTCAGTACCTGACCGTTCCAATCTTTGCGCCGATCACAAATGCCTCGCGCAAACCTTTCAATCGTGGATGAGTATTCACTTTGTTCTGCTGATAATTTAACTAGATCAAGTGCGATACTACGAGTGCTCACCTGTGGAGGAATATCAGGGAATAACTCCGATACGGGTACTTGGTAAAAATCCATAAGCGAAATTGCTTTTTTTAAAGAGATTGCTCGGTCTGCCCTTTCATAAGAGCCGATAACAACCGCTTTCCATTTACCGTTTGAGTTTCGCTCCACGTCTTGCAAGCTCCACCCTTTCGATTTTCTGATTATTCTTAGTCGATCTGCTGGGTTATTTTTGTTCATTGTGACAGGCTAACCACACCGAGATTTTGATGATTTTAGATATCCACAGATCATCTGATACGATTCGGCGATTCCTTTAACGATCCGTCCTGAGAGGCGGCGAAGGAGAAGTAAATGGGTATTTTGCTATCAAGTGGCGACATAGATCGCGCACTTAAACGTATTTCACATGAAATCATCGAACATAATCAAGGTATTTCTAATTTAGTCTTAATGGGTATTCCTACCCGCGGCGCATTTCTCGCTGATCGCATCTCAACATTTATTACTGAGATTGAAGGAGAAATTCCTACCGGAGTTTTAGATATAACCCTGCACCGAGATGACTTAAGGCTTCGTCCGCCTAAACCATTGCTACCAACTAGGGTGCCAGCCGGTGGTATTGAGGGCAAAGACTTAGTCATAATCGATGATGTTCTCTTCTCAGGCCGCACGATTAGAGCAGCACTTGATGCTATTGGAGAGTTAGGAAGACCTAGAAGTGTTCAACTAGCTGTTTTAGTCGACCGTGGCCATCGAGAACTCCCTATTCGAGCAGATTATGTTGGGAAAAATATCCCAACTGCCAAGAGTGAGAGCGTGAAAGTTCATCTTGCTGAATATGACAAGGAAGATCTTGTGGAGTTGATTAAATGATTACAGGACATCTACTTTCAGCAGCAGATCTGACAAAGGATGAATCACTTAATTTATTGGCTACCGCTAAAGAATTAGCCGCAATTACCGATGGGCCAAATAAAAAACTACCAACTCTGCGTGGTAAAACAATCGTTAACCTATTCTTTGAAGACTCTACAAGAACACGTATTAGTTTTGAGACAGCTGCTAAGAGATTATCAGCTGATGTAATCAATTTTTCAGCAAAAGGATCATCGATAAGTAAGGGTGAGAGTCTTAAAGATACTGCTCAAACTTTGCAAGCTATGGGAGCAGATGCGGTTGTAATTAGGCATGGAAGTAGTGGGGCCGCAAAGCGACTTGCAGACACACAATGGATTCAGGCAGCGGTTATAAACGCTGGTGATGGAACTCATGAACATCCAACTCAGGCCTTACTTGATGCTTTTACAATCAAGCAGCACCTTGCTGAAAACAAAAAGGATTTATCTGGGCTTAGAGTATTAATTGTTGGAGATATTCTGCATTCTAGAGTTGCTCGAAGTAATGTTTTACTACTTACTAAATTAGGCGCAGAAGTAGTCTTAGTAGCGCCACCAACATTATTACCAGTTGGAGTAAATGATTGGGCGGTCACAGTCTCTTATGATCTCGATAATGAAATAGAAAAATGTGATGTTGTAATGATGCTAAGAATTCAACTAGAGCGAATGGCAGATTCATTTTTTCCAACTGAGCGTGAATACTCTCGTCGGTATGGATTAAATAATTCAAGGCTTATGAAACTAAAAAAGAATGCAATTGTTATGCACCCAGGTCCTATGAATCGGGGACTAGAAATATCAGCCGATAGCGCAGATGACTTAAAGTCAGTAATCGTTGATCAGGTAAAAAATGGTGTTTCAGTTCGAATGGCAGTCTTATATGAACTTCTTGGTGGCGCAGCATTGGTGGGTAGCAAATGATAAAAATTATAAATGCAAAGTTAGCCGATGGAAATCTGGTTGATGTCGAAATACAAAATAACTTAATTTCAAAAGTTAGTAAATCAAGTGGCAGCAAGTCTGGAGAAGCAATTGATGCAACGGGTAAAATGTTGCTACCAGGATTAGTTGATCTTCATACTCACCTGCGTGAACCAGGGCGAGAAGATGCTGAAACTGTTTTATCTGGCTCTGCCTCAGCAGCAGCTGGTGGATACACCGCAATATCTTCAATGGCTAATACCAATCCAGTTGCCGATACTGCCGGGGTAGTTGAGCAAATATACAGACTTGGTAAAGATGCTGGTTTGTGCGATGTAAATCCAATTGGCGCAGTTACAAAAGGTATTAAAGGAGAACAATTAGCTGAACTTGGCGCGATGGCTGATTCGATAGCAGCTGTCAGAATATTTAGTGATGATGGAAACTGTGTTGCCGATCCTCTAATAATGCGAAGAGCTTTAGAGTATGTAAAAACATATAACGGAATAATTGCTCAACACGCACAAGAGCCAAGACTTACAATAAATGCTCAAATGAATGAAGGAAGTGTTTCAGCCCGAATAGGTTTACCAGGATGGCCAGCAATAGCTGAGGAAGCAATTATCGCTAGGGATATCTTGTTAGCAGAGCATGTTCAATCTAGATTACATATTTGTCATGTTACGACCGCAGGTGGAGTTGAATTAATTCGATGGGCAAAGAAACGTGGTATTCAAGTTACTGCTGAAGTTACACCGCATCATTTACTTTTAACAGATGAGTTGGTAGAAAATTATGATCCAATTTATAAAGTTAACCCACCACTTCGAACCCAAAAAGATGTGATGGCGTTGCGAGAAGGATTAGCTGAAGGTGTTATTGATGTGGTTGCGACGGATCATGCCCCTCACTCAGAGGAACATAAGGATTGTGAGTGGCAGGCTGCAGCTTTTGGAATGCTCGGCCTTGAAACATCTCTATCTGTTGTTATTAAGACGATGATTGAAAGCAAGTTGATGGATTGGTCACAATTAGTTGATCGAATGTCGGTGCGGCCAGCGCAGATTGCAGGTTATAAAACACAAGGCCAAAGTATTAAGGAAGGTAGTGTCGCTAATTTACTATTATTAGATCCAAGTTCTAGTTGGCAGGTAGATAGAAATAAAATGAAATCAAAGAGTAGAAATACACCATTTCAGGGTATGACACTTCCTGGGGTTATCACCGATGTGATCTATAACGGTAACTTCAGTATGAAATCAGGTAATGTCATGAGTATGAATAGCAGTAATAATGGATAAAAAATCATCCGCCTACCTTGTTTTAGATGATGGCCGTATTTTTGAGGGTTTATCTTGGGCAAAAGAGGGTGAAACATTTGGTGAAGCAGTATTTTCAACTGGCATGACCGGCTACCAAGAAACATTAACTGATCCTTCCTACCATAAACAGATTGTGATCATGACCGCGCCGCATATAGGCAATACCGGTGTTAATAAAAATGATGAAGAGTCTGAAAAGATTTGGGTATCTGGCTTTGTTGTAAGAAATCCTTCACCAACATCAAGTAATTGGCGAAGTGAAAAATCCCTTGAACAAGAGTTAATTGATTCCGATGTGGTTGGTATTCAAGGCGTGGATACTCGAGCGATCACAAGGCATTTACGTGATCGAGGGGCAATGAAAGTCGGCATTTTCAGTAATACTGAACTTACAAAAGAAGAGATGGTAGTTCGAGTGCGTAAGACCGCTCCAATGAGTGGGGCATTTCTAGCAGCAGATGTAACTACAAAGCAGCCCTACATCATTAATCCGCCAAAAGGGGTTGCAACTAAATTTAAAGTTGCTGCAATTGATTTAGGGATTAAAGCTGCAACCCCAAAGGCAATGGCTAAATTAGGGATTCAAGTTCACGTCCTGCCACTTACCACCACCTTAGATCAGATAAAAGCATTAAATGTTGATGGTGTATTTCTTTCAAATGGCCCAGGAGATCCGGCCGCAATGGTTGAAGTTGTTGAGTTAGTCAGAAGCGTTTTACTCGAAGAAATCCCATTTTTTGGAATTTGTTTCGGTCATCAAATTTTAGGTAGGGCGCTAGGTTTTGAAACTTATAAATTACCATTTGGACATCGTGGAATTAATCAACCAGTGATTGACTTAACAACTGGAAAAGTTGAGATTACTGCGCATAATCATGGGTTTGCTGTGGCAGCGCCAAAAGATTCTGAATTTAAAACAGTTTATGGAAGTGGTCGAGTAAGCCATATCTCACTAAATGATTCAGTAGTTGAAGGTCTTGAAATGGTTTCGATACCAGCTTTTTCAGTTCAGTATCATCCAGAATCTGCTGCCGGTCCACATGATGCTTCCTACCTGTTTGAAAGATTTGTTAAGTTAATGGAAAATCCCAAAGTAGGCTTAAAGGATATTAATGCCTAGAGATAAATCTATAGAGAGTGTTTTAGTAATCGGTAGCGGACCAATTGTTATAGGTCAAGCATGTGAATTTGATTATTCAGGAACACAAGCTTGCCGAGTTCTTCGTAGTGAGGGAATCAGGGTAATTTTAATTAACTCAAATCCGGCAACAATAATGACTGACCCAGAGTTTGCTGATGCCACATATATAGAACCAATTACACCTGAGGTAATCGAAAAGATTTTAGATAAAGAACGACCTAGCGCTGTACTTGCTACTTTGGGAGGACAGACTGCACTAAATGCTGCGATAGCTCTATATGAGCGCGGTTCATTTGAGAAATACGGCACAAAGTTAATTGGAGCTGATGTTGAGGCAATTAGGCGTGGTGAAGATCGAGAAGTATTCAAGAAGATAGTTGCACATATTGGTGGTGAATCGGCAAAATCAAAGATTTGTCACACGATGAGTGAGTGTCTTGCTGCTGCTCAGGAACTTAATTATCCAGTTGTAGTTAGACCTTCTTTTACCATGGGTGGACTAGGTTCTGGAATTGCCTTTAATGAACAGGATTTAAATCAAATTGCTGGCGCAGGTTTGCGCCATAGTCCAACAACTGAAGTATTACTTGAAGAATCAATTATCGGTTGGAAAGAGTATGAGCTAGAAGTTATGCGTGATAATAAAGACAACGTTGTAATAGTTTGTAGCATTGAAAATGTTGACCCAATGGGAGTTCATACAGGTGATTCAATAACAGTTGCACCAGCAATGACGCTTACAGATGTTGAATATCAAAAGCTTCGTGACCTGTCTATCGCAATCATTCGCGAAGTTGGTGTTGCAACTGGTGGTTGTAACATCCAATTTGCTGTAAATCCAGTAGATGGTCGAATAATTGTTATCGAGATGAACCCTAGAGTTTCAAGATCCTCAGCTCTTGCTTCAAAAGCCACAGGTTTTCCAATTGCAAAAATAGCAACAAAATTAGCTATCGGCTATACCTTAGATGAAATCGATAATGACATTACAAAATCAACTCCAGCATCATTTGAACCATCACTTGATTACATAGTCGTTAAAGTACCAAGGTTTGCTTTTGAAAAATTTCCAGAAGCTGATATTCGTTTGACTACAACAATGAAAAGCGTTGGCGAAGCAATGGCTATTGGACGAAGTTTTCCAGAAGCACTTCAGAAAGCCTTGCGTTCACTTGAAAAATCTGGTGCTAGTTTTACTTGGAATGGCGGTGATTTAGGTGCCTTAATGAAGCAGATCGCTACCCCTACAGAATTTAGGTTGCAGCAGCTACAACTGGCAATGCATCTTGGGGCTAGTGTTGAACAAGTTTATGAAGTAACCAAGATCGACCCTTGGTTTTTGGAACAAATAAATCTAATTAATCAAAAAGCAAAAGAAATCACATCTTCTGGCGAACTAACAAAGGGCCTACTTAGATCTGCGAAAATGATGGGCTTCTCTGACCTGCAAATAGCAACTCTGCGAAATGTAACTGAAGCCGAGATTAAGCTAGCTAGAAATACTTTTAATTTGCACCCAGTTTATAAAACAGTTGATACTTGCGCGGGTGAATTTGCAGCACTTACCCCTTATTACTACTCAGCATATGATGAGGAAAGTGAAGTTCTACCTAGGACTAAGCAAGCAGTAATTATTTTAGGAAGTGGCCCAAACCGGATAGGTCAAGGTATTGAATTTGATTATTCATGCGTGCATGCTTCATTTGCATTACGAGATGCTGGCTATGAAACGATCATGATTAACTGCAACCCAGAGACAGTTTCAACTGACTACGACACATCTGATCGACTTTATTTCGAACCATTAACTTTAGAAGATGTATTAGAAGTAATTGCGGCTGAAACTGCGGCTGGTCCAGTACTTGGAGTTATTGCTCAACTTGGAGGGCAAACTCCACTAGGACTTGCAAGAGGGTTAATGGAGGCTGGCGTTAAAATCCTGGGAACCTCACCAGATGCAATTGATTTGGCAGAAGAACGAGGAGCATTTGGTGAAATTTTAAAAAATAATAATTTATCTGCTCCAAATTTCGGAATGGCTAACTCATATGATGAGGCCGCAAAGATTGCAAGCCAAATTGGCTACCCAATTCTCGTACGACCATCATATGTATTAGGTGGAAGAGGAATGGAAATTGTTTATGATGAGGAAACTCTTAGAGGATTTATCGAAAAAGCAACAGCAATTACTCCTAATCACCCAGTACTAATCGATAAGTTTTTAGATGATGCTATTGAAATTGATGTAGATGCATTATTTGATGGAGAGGAACTTTATTTAGCTGGAGTAATGGAACATATAGAGGAAGCTGGAGTTCATTCTGGTGACTCAGCATGTGTAATTCCAAGCATCTCTTTAGAAAAAGAACATCTTGTACAAATCAGGCAAGCTACTGAAAAGATTGCAAAAGATGTTGGAGTTAGAGGCTTGATTAATATTCAATTTGCAATTAGTGGTAGCCCGAAGAAGTTATATGTATTAGAAGCAAATCCACGAGCCTCTAGGACAGTCCCATTTGTTGCTAAAGCAACTGGTATTGCATTAGCTAAGGCTGCAGCCTTAATATCGACAGGTGTATCAATTACTGATTTGCGCAAAGAGAAAATTTTGCCCAAGTCAGGTGATGGTCACGCAAATGGGGTTTCTGTAAAAGAAGCAGTATTACCATTTAATCGCTTTCGTAGAGTCGATGGCACAGGTGTTGACTCAGTCCTTGGTCCAGAAATGAAATCAACTGGTGAAGTAATGGGAATCGCAAATAATTTTGGACTAGCTTTTGCTAAAAGCCAAACTGCAGCGTTTGGGCCTTTACCAAAATCTGGAGCTGTATTTATTTCATTATCAGAGCGTGATAAAGAATCAGGCTGGCGAGCAGCTCGAGAGATGCATGAATTAGGTTTTAAAATTTATAGTACAGCTGGTACAAATCAATTCTTAAGTAGTAAGAACGTGCCATCGGAGCTGGTAAGGAAAAATTCAGACCCAGGTTCTAATCAATTATCAGCAAATGATGTTATTACAAAAGGATTAGTTCAATTAGTTATTAATACCCCACTTGGGCGAGGTTCAAGGCAGGATGGATTTTTAATCCGCACTGCTGCAATTGCTCGGTCTGTCTCTTGCATAACTACTATCCCTGGTTTTAAAGCAGCAGTGGCTGGGATTGCAGCACTACAAAAAGATGAGTTTAGTATTAAATCCCTACAAGAGTGGATGAAGTCATGATTTCCCAAAAGATAAACCGCTCAGCAGTTCAAATTGATGCTGAGGTAATTAGCAATAAAAAAGTTGGACCATATCATCATATGGTCTTTGCAGTTGGACAAGTTGCTGCTGCGTGCAAGCCCGGTAACTTTGTTGCAATATCAGTTGGAGGTTCCCAATCTGCTCTAATTTTACGTAGAGCTTTTGCGATATATAGAGCGTTAGATAAAGGACCAATGGGCGGGAGTATTGAATTAGTTGTTGCAGCCCACGGTGAAGGAAGTAAATGGCTTTGTGCTAGAAATGTTGGAGACTTTGTTGATTTAGTTGGACCACTTGGTACCGCCTTTGGTGTGCCAACAACAAATGCAAACACGATGTTAATCGGTGGTGGCTACGGATCTGCCCCATTATTTGCCCTTGCTGAACTTCTAAAGAATCGTGGATGTCGGGTTGATATGGTTCTAGGAGCTAGCACAGCAAATAAAATTTATGCTCCACTTGAAGGAAAGCGAAGTGTTTCATCCTTAACTTTAACTACAGATGATGGAAGTGCTGGTATTCATGGGCAGATTAGTGAGGCAATACCTAGATTAATTCGTGAGTATAAAACTGAGGTTATTTACTCTTGCGGGCCAATGGGGATGTTATCTGCAATCGCAAAAATTGCCGAAGAGTTTGATATCTCACATCAATGTTCAGTTGAAGAGGCCATGGCATGCGGAATTGGTGTTTGTATGACATGTGTAGTTCCAATCAAACATGAAGATGGCATAAAAATGGTTAGAACGTGTATCGATGGGCCAGTAATGGATGGGTCTGAAATTATTTGGGATCGTAAATCAGTAATGGATGCGTTGTAAACATGAGTGCGTTAGATTTTTCTACAAAAATCGGTAGTAAAAGATTTTCAAATCCAATATTTACTGCCAGTGGTTGCGCTAGTTCAGGAAGTGAACTTGCTCAATTTTTTCCACTCACAGAAATTGGCGCCATCGTCACAAAATCAATTATGACTAAGCCTCGAACTGGGCGTATGACACCGCGAATGGCGGAGACACCAAGTGGCATGCTTAACTCAATCGGATTACAAGGTCCTGGTATTGATGTTTTCCTAGAAAAGGATATTCCTTGGTTAGTTTCCCAACAAGCAAAGATTATTGTTTCAATCGCAGGTGAAACCGTTGATGAGTATGGTGTTTTAGCAAGAAGATTAAGAGCAGTTTCTGGAATAAGTGCAGTTGAGGTAAATATTTCCTGTCCAAATGTTGAAAATAGAGGGCAAGTTTTCGCCTGTCAGCCAGATACAGCAGTTGCAGTTATTGAGTCAGTTAGACGAAATATTGGGGGAGAACTTCCAATTATCGCAAAGTTATCACCTGATGTAACAGATATTGTTGAAATTGCTGGCGCAGTTATAAATGCAGGTGTAGATGCTTTGGCATTAATTAACACACTCCTAGGTATGGTTATTGATACAAACACAATGAGACCAAAGTTGGCTGGAAAAACTGGCGGCTTATCAGGGCCTGCGATTAGGCCAGTTGCAGTGCGTACGATTTATCAGGTTCACCAAGCATTCCCAAATACTCCAATTCTAGGAATGGGTGGAGTTGCGTCCGGTCGAGATGCACTTGAATTAATTTTAGCTGGTGCAAGCGCAGTGTCAGTCGGCACTGCAACTTTTGGCGATCCAACTGCAGTAATTAAAATTAAGAATCAATTAGCAGAGCTATTAACACAAAAAGGTTTTAACGATTTTCGTGATGCTATTGGGTTTGCACACAGAGGCATCTAATGACATTACCAATTATTCTTGCTCTAGACACGAAAGATATCCAGCAGGCAAAATCTTGGATTAAAGCATCTAGTAACTTAATTGATCATTTTAAGGTGGGTCTTGAGTTCTACCTTAAGCATGGTTCAAATGGAATTAAAGAGCTACAAAAAGATAGTGATTTTAAATTATTCCTTGATCTTAAGCTTTATGACATCCCAAATACCGTAAAGGGGGCAGTTGAATCTGTTGCCGATTTATCTCCCAAATTCCTAACGGTTCACGCAAGTGGTGGAAGTAAGATGATAAGTGAAGCAGCTAAAGCATTACCAAACGGTTCCATCACGGCTGTAACAGTGTTGACATCTTTTTCTGAAGAAGATTTTTCATTAATGGGTCAGAAATTAAATATAAATGAAACAACTAAAAACTGGGCTTCTAATGCTTTATCTGCAGGTGCTACCTCACTTGTGTGTTCTGCCTTTGAAGTTGGTCAACTTCGAAAACTCTCTAACTCTGCTATTTTAATTACTCCTGGAGTTCGCGTAGAAGGTGATGATGTTGGCGATCAAGTGCGAGTCATGACACCTAAAGATGCACTTTCTGAAGGTGCTGACTTCGTCGTAATTGGCAGATCAATAACTGGTATGTGGGATGGCACAGATATGAAAATGCGAAAGAAGATTGAACAAATCGCAACCACTTTGGGGTAGCGATGTTGCCACCAAGATTAAGTAGTCGAGCGCGGCGCAAGGCTGGGGAAAAAGCGGTATTAGCTCGCCAAGATCGTGCCAAGGTTAAAGAACAAGTTGCCTCTGGTGAATTATTCTTTTTTGATCTTTTTAAGGACGAGCGTAAATCAATTACGCGAATGAAGTTGGTGGACTTGCTTCAGTCTGTGCCAGGAATTGGTCAGGCTCGTGCTCAAATAATTTTTGAAAGAACAAAAATCTCACCATCGCGTAGAATTGGTGGTGTCGGGCATCGACAGATTGAGCTACTAAGGCAGGAGTTTCTTTTGATTAAAAACTCTCGCCAGAGTGGAAAACTACTAGTTGTTTCTGGACCTAGTGGAGTCGGTAAAAGTACGATAACAAACCGATTGCGAGCAGATGAGCGATTTTGGATTTCTGTTTCAGTAACAACTCGATTGATGCGAACTGGTGAAGTGGACGGTATTGACTATATTTTTGTAACTGAAGACAAATTTAACCAAATGATTAAAGACAATGATTTTCTTGAATGGGCTGATTTTGCTGGATCTAAATATGGAACACCAAAGAAAGCCGTTGAAGAGGCATTGCAAGATGGTAAAAATGTGATTTTAGAGATTGAATTAAACGGCGCAAGACAAGTAAGAAAAAATTCCAAGAATGCTATTTTGATATTTATTGAGCCTCCTTCTTGGGAGGAGTTAACTGCTCGATTGATTAATAGAGGAACAGAATCAGAGCAATCAACTCAGGCAAGGCTAGATAGGGCGAAAGAGGAGCTATCAGCAGCAGCAGAATTTGATTATGTAGTGATAAATCACCAAGTAGAGCAATCGGTCGCTGAACTGGTATCTTTAGCCCTTCGCTAATCCGCATATTTTTTAAGGGGTACTTTAATGACCAACCAAGCACTTGATGGGATTACTAATCCGCCAATTGATGCACTATTAGATAAAGCTGGTTCTAAATATAGTTTGGTTCTTTATGCAGCAAAGCGTGCTCGCCAGATTAATGCTTATTATTCACAACTTGGTGAGGGATTACTTGAGTATGTTGGCCCACTTGTTGAGACATATGTTCATGAAAAACCGCTTTCAATTGCATTGCGTGAAATTAATGATGGTCTTTTAACAATCGAAAATTTAGAACCAAAGCCAGCTGACTCAGCTAGCTAAAAATCTGCCATGTTTCCCCGTGGTCGCAAACTGCTACTTGGTGTAGCCGGAGGTATTTCGGCATACAAGTCATGTGACTTACTTCGACGTTTACAAGACGAAGGATTTATTGTTGATGTTGTTCCAACACAAGCGAGTTTAAATTTTGTTGGTAAAGCAACTTGGGAAGCACTTTCAGGTCGAAAAGTAATTACTGATCTTTGGAGTGAAGTAGAAAATGTCCCGCACATTTCTATGGCGAAAGAGAATAATATAATTGTAATCGCGCCAACTACCGCAGATTTATTAGCCAAATTAGCATCAGGCCGTGCTGATGATCTACTTACAAATATAGTTATAGCCTCTACAGCTCCAAAAATATTGGTTCCAGCAATGCATCCTGAGATGTGGAGTAACGCTGCAACAATTCAAAATGTAAAGATATTGCAAGATCGAGGATTCTCCGTAATAACCCCAGGTGAAGGAAGAATGACTGGATCTGATTTCGGGGTAGGTCGATACCCAGAAACATCTAACATAATTGCTGAAGTTAATAAGCATCTGCCACAACTAGCAGATCTGCTTGGTAAGAAAATCCTTATTACAGCTGGTGGAACTCGAGAGCCAATTGATCCAATTAGATTTATAGGAAACCGTTCATCTGGTAAGCAAGGTTTTGCTTTAGCATTGGCTGCAGCAAGTCGGGGAGCGCAGGTACATCTAGTAACCGCTAACACTGATCTGCCGAATATGGAAGGAATAACTACAACTTTGGTGGAAACTGCGGAGCAAATGTCGGCAGTACTAGAGTTAGAATTTCCACATTCAGATGCACTAATAATGAGCGCAGCAGTTGCGGACGCAAAAGTTGCAAATTATTCTGAGGATAAAATAAGAAAAGAGTCTCTTAATAGAGTAGATCTTGCAAAGAACCCAGACATTTTAAAATCACTTGCAAATAGCAAAAAATTTAATCAAGTAATTATTGGCTTTGCTGCAGAGACATCAGAAGATTTAGTAATACTAGAAGAAAGTGGGCGTACTAAGTTAGCTAGCAAATCTCTTGATCTAATTTATGTTAATAATGTATCAAATGGCGCAGTATTTGGCAGTGATTTTACTCAAGGCTTAATAATTGACCGCGATATGAATGTGATTAAAGTTCCAGAAATATCAAAGGACACGCTCTCGGATATATTACTTGATCAACTAGTAAGTAAGTTAGGTTAAGCGAATGAAAAATCGATTATTCACTTCTGAATCTGTAACCGAAGGCCACCCAGACAAGATTGCAGATCAAATATCTGATGCGATCCTTGATTCATTACTTAGTCAAGATGCTAAGAGTAGAGTCGCTGTTGAAACTTTAATCACAACGGGACAAGTACATGTTGCCGGTGAAGTAACAACAAATGGCTATGCAGATGTAATGAATATCGTCAGGGATACTGTTCTAGAAATTGGCTACAACTCATCTGATAAGGGCTTTGATGGCAATAGTTGTGGTGTTTCAATATCAATTGGACAGCAATCCCAAGATATAGCCCAAGGTGTAAATGACGCATTTGAAAGTCGAGTTTCATCATCTGTTGACCCATTAGATCTACAAGGCGCCGGTGATCAAGGCCTTATGTTTGGTTATGCTTGTAATGAAACTCCAGAACTTATGCCTCTACCAATTTCTCTTGCTCATAAATTAGCTCAACAATTAACTAAAGTTAGAAAAGATGGAACTTTGGAATACCTTAGACCTGATGGGAAGACTCAAGTAACTATCGAATATCAGGGTGATAAACCTGTTGCTTTAAATACAATTGTTATTTCTTCACAGCACGCTCCTGATGTTGATCTTGAAAAGAAATTAGCACCTGAGGTAAAGAAATTTGTGATTGATCCAATTATTAAAGAACTAAACATTGATACAAAAAATGTTACGGTGTTGATAAACCCAACTGGTCGGTTTGTAATTGGTGGGCCAATGGGAGATGCCGGCCTAACTGGCAGAAAGATTATTGTTGACACTTATGGTGGCATGGCCCGCCATGGTGGAGGTGCATTTTCAGGCAAAGATCCATCAAAGGTCGATAGATCAGCAGCATATGCGATGCGCTGGGTGGCAAAAAATGTAGTAGCTGCTGGACTTGCTGATCGCTGTGAGGTTCAAGTTGCTTATGCTATTGGTAAAGCAAAGCCTGTTGGTTTATTTATTGAGACTTTTGGTACAGAAAAATTTGATGTATTAAAAATTTCACAGGCTGTAAATGAAGTTTTCGATCTTCGCCCTGCTGCTGTAATCCGTGACTTAAACCTACTACGTCCAATTTACGCAAAGACCGCTGCTTATGGTCATTTTGGTAGAGAGTTGCCAGATTTTACCTGGGAAAAAACAGATCGAGCTTCTGCTCTTAAGGTACTAGTTAAATAAGCAGTGGCTGCTCCACTAAAACTTAAGCAACAAAAATCTGCGTCTGTCTATCGTGAGCAGGTTTTAATTTCAAAGAATCTTCCAGTTGCAAGTGTATTAGTTGAGACTCCTGTATCTCATTTAGAGGGAATTTATGACTATCTTATTCCGCAGCATCTAAATGAGAGTGCAACGGTTGGAAGTAAAGTATTAGTAGAGTTTGGAAGAGGTACTACCGAAGGTTTATTAGTAGGTAGAAAAGCTAAAAGTGATCAATCAATTCGTTTAAAACCAATTTTGGATTTAGCTTCACCTAGTGGATTAGTAAGTCTTGATTTAATAAAACACATCGAACTTACTCGTAATCGATTTGGCGGTAGCTTCTGGAGTATTTTAAAGTCTGCAATCCCAAGTAGAGTTATCAAAGAAGAGAAGCTAATCGCTACAAATCCTAAAGAAAAAAAGATCATAAAGTATGAATCCACTGCACTTAGAGATCTGATTGGTAGGGCAGACTATGGCTTTTTAGATGGCAAGGTGCGGATTAAATGGGGAATAAACTTCCCAATTACGGTTGACCCAGATCATTTCTTACTTGAATTAATAAAGGTTAGATCCCAGGCAGGCCAGATTCTTTTACTTGTCCCAGATGAGAAAGATCTTGATCGGTTATCCATACCTTTAGCTAAATTCTTCGGAAGCGAATTTATCGAAATCGGCTCGCACTTAAATAAAAGCCTTAGGTATCGGAATTTTTTAGATGCTGCTTTTAATTCACCAAGAGTAATAATTGCCACAAGAAGTGGGGCATTTACGCCATTATCACCTGGTGCAACAGTAATTGTGTTATCTGATTTAGATCAGTCACATTACGAATTACATGCACCAGGGTGGAATACTAGAGATGTAACGCTACTACGAGATAATCAAACATCTTTAGTATTTATTTCATCATCTCATTCACTTGAGATCTCCAGACTAATTGATATTAAATGGCTCGAGAAAAAGAGCTATCGCCAGAAAAATAATCTTAAATTTACAACAAATGAGATGGGTAATTCATTCATTACAGCAATCAAAAAGGGCATCATAAATGGAAGCGCGTTAATATCGGTAGCTGAAAAAGGTTATGCAAATCTTTTTCTTTGCTCAAAATGTCGAAACACAGCAAGTTGTGATTGTGGAGGTAAGTTACAGATCCAAGAATCAAGAAACGTACCTCAGTGCTATCTCTGCGAGAAGAGGTACCCCGAATGGAAATGCACTTTTTGTTCAGGTAATCGCCCGTTTGTAATCGCTAAGGGTATTGACCGAACCGCTGAAGAGATTGGTAAAGCAATACCTAGATTTCCTATTTTAATCTCATCTGGCAGCAAGCAAATTAAAAAATTACCAACGGGTAGTTACATTGTGGTTGCAACACCAGGATCTGAACCAAGTGAACGATATAGCGCGGTTGCAATGCTAGATGGTGAAAAAATATTCAATCGTCCTTCATTGCGATCTGAGGAGTTAGCAAAATTTGCCTGGTTCTCACTGCTTAATATGGCTTCACAAAATTCTGAAATATTTTTATCACTTCCAAATCACCACCCAGTTGTTCAAGCAATGTTGAAAATGGACCCATCATCAGCGGCCTTATATGAGTTAGAGAGTCGTAAGCAAGCTAAATTGCCACCTTATTACCGAGTTGCAGTTGTTTCCGGGGATAACGCTGAGATATCTAAATTTGCTGAAAATTTGAAAAATAGCGCAAGCAAATATGAAATAACAGGACCAGTAAAAATTGATGGCTATCAAAGTAAAGTTCTTATTAGGGTAGAGCTAGAGCAAGCGCAGCTACTAGTTGATCTATTAGATGACATTACTAAGGTGCAAGGTGTTAAATCTAGGAAGATTTTTACGGTCCGATTTGATCCATTTGATCTTTAAGTCGATCGCTGAAGTATCATAAGCACATGGCAATTCAACCAATTAGATTATTTGGTGACCCAGTATTGGTTACCCCAGCAAGCGAGGTAATTGATTTTGATAAAGAACTACGTCAATTAGTTGCTGATTTAACTCAAACAATGCAGGCAGCGCCTGGAGCTGGGTTGGCTGCTCCGCAAATTGGTGTACCACTTCGGGTATTTGTCTGGGATATAAATGATGAAATAGGTCATCTTATTAACCCCTCACTTGATCTAAGCGCGGAGATGCAAGATGGCGAAGAAGGATGTTTATCATTTCCAAATTTAGTTTATGAAACACCTCGAGCATTTAAAGCAGTTGCAAAAGGTTTTAATATGCACGGCGATCCAGTTGTCATCGAAGGCACAGAGCTTTTAGCAAGATGCTTACAACATGAAACTGATCACTTAGATGGTGTTCTATTTATTGACCGAATGAACTCTGAGCAGCGAAAACTAGCAATGAAAGAAATAAGAGAGTCGGAATGGTTTGGTGTTGCCACTGAGGGTGGAAAATCACCAATAGTAAAAGTTTCTCCCCACACAACATTTGGTTTAGGTCTTTAATACTTTGAAATTATTAGTTGCTTCATCATCTCCGGTGGCCAAGCCGCTTATCACCGAATTAATTGCTAGTAAAAAACATGAGTTTGGTGGATTAATAACTAATCCAGATAAAGCTACGGGTCGTGGCATGCAAATTGAGGCTAATGAGCTGGCACTTTGGGCATCTTCAGAAAAGATTTCTATAAGTAAACCAGAATCAAATGATGATTTAAAGTCTCTTCTTTTGTCAGCAAAGACTGATCTAGTAATAA
>Ga0208597_1000176_pt1 | contig 24074 bp, 21 predicted proteins | sample LakMenEpi05May12_FD_150673 | JGI IMG/M metagenome (GOLD analysis project Ga0208597, IMG submission 150673) | Freshwater microbial communities from Lake Mendota, WI - 05MAY2012 deep hole epilimnion (SPAdes) | ecosystem: Environmental > Aquatic > Freshwater > Lake > Epilimnion/Euphotic zone ...
AAAGTAGAAAAAATTAAGAAAAGTACTTGAAATGAAAAATAAGGAATTGGAGAAAAAGGTTCGTGAGACACGAACCACGGTTTGGGATTAGGAACGTCTCATCGTCATTCTCGAAAATTTTTCTTAATTAAAATGTAGCTAAGAAAAACAAATGTTACAGAAAAATTTATCGGGAATCTCAATATAAATCTAAAGTCAAAGCTAACCGCAAAGAAACACAAAGAAGCCGCAAAGTTTCACAAAGTAAACGAATACCAACTAAGCAGCTTTACTTCATTTTGAAAAAAGTGAGAAATCATTTATTTTTCTAAAATTCATAATCTAGCCCCCAATATTAATTCGGAAACATCAGCTTTTAAGAAAATCAAAAGTTTCAGTTAAAAAAATATTTTTTCATTTTTATACATTCCGAAATTTTTAGGGGTTTTGGAATGTATTTTTTTTAATTAATATTAAATATGAAGCAAATGTTTAGATTTCTCGCAAAGCTCGAAATGACAAATATTTTACTTAGAAGAGGAGCGGTGGCAAAGCCACCGCGCTATCCATACCCCCCGAAAATCGTCTTTTCGAACGAAGTGAGAAATCTAAAATTTGTTTACTAAATTATAAGGTATTATATAACAAAAAAGAAATCGTATAAAATCTAAATCTCTTTCCTAACAAAAAATCTCATGTCCAATACAACAAGCAAGACAATTTTTTTGTTGGCAGTAGGATTGATTCCATTCGATTAATGCTTGGCTGTGATAGGCATTTTGATTTTGAAGACCAAGGGCTTCGGTCATGATTCGAGTAATTTTATTATTTTCAGGCTTTAATTTTTCCAATCCATCTATTGCGGTCAATGCGTTTTTGTTTTCCATTTTTGCGTTCATATACATAAAGGGAATCAACACATTTATTATAATTTTTTGAACAAAAGCAGGGGCAATGTTCCATTGTGTCTTTTCAGTTTCTGCATCAAAGTGATAATGCGTTTTCCAAAAATCAGAAATAGCTATTTGAAACAAATCGAGGAGCTCATTTTGTGAAATAGAGGCGGTTATTTTGGCAAAAAGTCCCGTTTTATAATGAATAAAAGCCGCAAACTGAGCCAATCGAAGTGTGGGAAATGAAGCGGGATACAATTTTGAAAATAAAGGCGGAGCAGGAATTGGAGTCAATTGATACTTTTTTTGAAGATACGAATATTCCGTTTTCAATTTTTGAGCATATTCGTTCTCGGAATTCAATAGATTGGCTTGGCCTAGCAGCAAGGCTTCTAGCTGAAATAAGTCGTCTATATGACGTGCCAATACTTTTTGTGGCAAACTTTCTGCTATGTGTAAAAAAAAAGGCGCGTTTATCTTAAGCCCAAAACTATAGAGCAATACTTGATAAAAAGTGGTTTCAAAATGATTGTTATTTTTTTTGAGCAATTCATACATCCATTCCGATTTTCGCTCCAGTCGTTCTATTGCCAATTTTTCATAAAAATGATTGATTTTAATTTTTTGAGGCAATTTGTAAATTTTTTGACAAGGAATGGGCTCTTTGCTAGAAAATAGGTGTTCGTAATAGGCAATTTTATCCTCTTGAATATAATCTTTAAGTGCCAGAATTGATATTTTTTGATTGTTTTTTGTCAAGGTATAAATTTCATCGGTGGGGTTGAAGACCACATGAAGTATGGTATTGTTGTACCTATCGTCTGTTTGATGCTGATGCTTGTACCAGTCTTCATTTCTCAGATGAATTTCTATATTTCCAATAAGCGTTTGCCCATTTATTTTCAACTGAGCATTAAAAAAATCAGGACCTTGATTGGAGTTTAAAAGTCCTGTTTTGATAATTTCAATCGATTCTCCAAAAGTAGAGTGTAGATTTTGGGTGTCAAATAATTTATATTGCCATACAAAATGTAAAAAAGCTTCTTGCATAGAAATTAGTTTTGGTTGTTTTCAAATGATCATTATTTTTTCTTTTCAAATATAGCCCACATTTTTTCAGACAGCGCTTTTGCCTTTTCGCCCGATGCCTTTGCAAAATTGGTGGAGTTATCGGCATAGATAATCTCTCTGGAAGATGCTATCAAAATGCCAATTTCGTCATTCAACAAATGCTTGCATGTAGCTTCTAGCGAACCTCCTTGCGCGCCCACACCGGGTACCAAAAAGAAATGATTGGGGAATTGCGCTCTGATTTCACTTTGATTTTCGCCTTGTGTAGCCCCAATTACAAACATGATTTGTTCATCACTTCCCCATGAAGCAACTTTTTTCATAACTTTTTGATATACAAAAGCGTCTCCCGATTCTAGCATCTCAAAATCTTGCGCTCCCGCATTTGAAGTCAATCCCAAAACTATGGTATATTTATTTTTAAATTCCAAAAACGGCGATACGCTGTCTTCTCCCATATAAGGCGAAACCGTAATAGCACTGCAATCAAAAGTTTCTAAAAATGCTTGGGCATACATTCGGGATGTATTGCCAATATCGCCTCTTTTAGCGTCGGCTATTACAAAATGTGTTTTGGGAATATGGCGCACCACTTCGTCAAAAATACGCATGCCGTCTATGCCTAATACTTCAAAAAATGCGGTATTCAATTTATAGCTGGCGCAATAAGGAAGTGTGGCATCGATGATGGCTTTGCAAAAAGTAGCTACTCCTTCGGTATTTTTAGGCAAATGCGCAGGTAATTTATCCAAATCGGGGTCTAATCCTACCGAAAGAAATGATTTTTGAGCTTGAATGGTGGCTACTAATTTTTTTTTGTTCATAATTTGTCAGATTAATATACAAAAGTATGATTTTATGAAGAAATGACAAGAAAATATTAATTTTGCAAAAAATGATTTCCATGCAAAAAATATTAATAGCCAATAGAGGAGAAATTGCATTGCGCGTGATGCGTTCGTGTAAAGAAATGGGTATCAAAACCGTAGCCATTTTTTCAGAGGCTGATAGAAATAGTCCCCATGTAATTTATGCCGATGAAGCGGTTTGTGTAGGGCCCGCTCCTTCCAATCAATCGTATCTTTTGGGCGATAAAATTATTCAAATTTGCAAAGAATTGCATGTCGATGGCATTCATCCAGGCTATGGATTTTTGAGTGAAAATGCCGATTTTGCTAAAAAAGTAAAAGAAAATGGCATCATTTTCATAGGCCCAGGCCCAGAGGCTATTGAGATAATGGGAAGTAAGCTTTCTGCTAAAAATGCCGTTAAAAAATACAATACACCTTTGGTTCCAGGAACCGAAGAACCGATTTCGGATTTGGTGGTAGCTAAGAAAATTTCTAGTGAAATTGGATATCCTATTCTTATCAAAGCCAGTGCAGGTGGAGGCGGAAAAGGTATGCGTATCGTGCAGCACGAAGGAGAATTTGAAGAACAAATGCAACGTGCACAGAGCGAAGCTAAAAACTCTTTTGGCGATGACAGTTGTTTTATTGAAAAATATGTAGGTTCGCCGCGTCATATTGAAGTGCAAGTATTGGGCGATCATCATGGAAATTATATCTATGTGTTTGAAAGAGAATGTAGTATACAGCGTAGACACCAGAAAGTAGTAGAAGAAGCACCTTCTCCAATTTTAACCGATGAAATTAGAGCTAAAATAGGCGAAGCGGCTATCAATGCGGCTAAATCATGTAATTATACCAATGCAGGAACGGTAGAATTTATCCTAGATGAAAATTTAAATTTTTATTTCTTGGAAATGAATACGCGTCTACAAGTAGAACATCCTGTTTCGGAATTGATTTCGGGATTGGATTTGGTCAAAGAACAAATCAAAATCGCGCGTGGCGAAGCCATTTCATTCAAACAAGAGGATTTGAAAATTTTGGGACATGCCATGGAATTGAGGGTGTATGCCGAAGATCCTATGAATAACTTTTTACCCGATATTGGAAGATTGGAAGAGTACAAAAAGCCCGAAGGTGCTGGAATTCGTATCGATGACGGTTTTAGAGAAGGTATGGATATTCCTATTTTTTATGACCCCATGATTGCCAAATTAATTACCTATGGCAAAAATAGAGAAGAAGCCATTGATAGAATGAAACGTGCTATTAACGAGTTCAAAATCAAAGGGGTAAAAACAACACTTCCTTTTGGAACGTTTGTAATGAATCATCCTAATTTTATATCAGGAGATTTTGATACGCATTTTGTGGAGAAGCATTATAAACCTGAATTATTGGAATCGCAATTGACCGATAAAGAAGTAAAAATATTGGAAGCCTTTGGAGCGGTTCATTCTTTTTTTGAATCATCCCATACCGCAAATACATCGCAAAATGTTCAGCCAAAAGCCTCTAATTGGAAAAAAAATAGAGGAATTTAATACATAATGTTTATTTTTGCTACTTAACCATGTTAAATCCATGAAAAAAATAGTACTTATTTTTATTTGTTCGCTGTTTGTTGTTTTGGGAAACGCTCAAAACAAAGACCGAAAATGGCAAGTAAATGCAGGAATGAATGGTGTATTATACCGTTATCCTATTGATATTACAGAAAATATCCAAAAAATAGATAAAGTCAACTGGGGATGGCCATTGAGTCAAATTAGTTTATCGCGTCATTTGGCGGCAGGTTTTTCACCGGAATTACATTTTAGTACAGCCAAAGTAGCTTATGATCCTACGGTAGAGATTAATAAGACCTTATTAATTAATGGAATTTTGCATTTGAAATACTCTTTTGCCAATGGATATTTATTGAGTACCAATTCTTTTCTTGAGCCTTTTTTGAAAGGTGGCGGAGGAATCACCTATAAAAATCAATATGGCGATAAATTTTTCAAAACCATTTCGTTTGGTGGTGGATTTGCTATATGGTTTACAAAAGAGAAAAATTTTGGACTACAAATTCAACAATTATATAGTGTCGTACCCGATGTAAAATACAATAAAGAAGATTATTTCAATCATTCTATTACCTTGAGTTATCGTTGGGGATTGAAAGATACGGATGGCGATGGTGTCAAAGATAAATATGACAACTGTCCAGATGAGCCAGGACTTAAAGAATTGGGCGGATGTCCCGATAAAGATGGCGATGGCGTTACAGATAAAAAAGACGATTGCCCCGATGAAAAAGGTTTGAAAGAATTTAATGGTTGCCCCGATACCGACGGCGACGGTATTCCTGACAAAGATGACGAATGTCCAAAAGAAGTGGGGCCATTAACAACCAAAGGATGTCCAGATAAAGACAGCGACGGCATAGCAGATAAAGTAGACGAATGTCCCGAAAAACCAGGTATTCCAGAATTTAAAGGTTGTCCCGATTTTGACTTAGATAGCATACCAGATCATTTGGATAAATGTCCACAAGAAAAAGGATTGAAAAAATTTGAAGGATGTCCTGATAGAGATAATGATAGTGTACCGGATAATTTAGACAAATGCCCTGATATATTTGGCGTAGTGGCCAAAGAAGGATGTCCAGAAGACACGGCTGAAGCCGATGCTCAAATAGACAAAATCAATGATCAGATAGCATTCCACGCAAAATCTATTTTCTTCCAAAATGGTCGTGCTAGAATTTTGTCAAAATCACATGCTCAATTGAATGAAATAGCTAATATTATCAAGTCGGCACCTGGTTCTACATTCTATGTAGAAGGACATACTTCCAATCAAGGTAGCGAGGCATATAATTTGAAATTGTCTAAAGATAGAGCTACTTCAATATTAAATTATCTCATATCAAAAGGTGTAGATCCCTCGAATGTGATTTCGGAAGGTTATGGAATTCGCTATCCAATTGCGGATAACAATACCGAAGCTGGAAGAGCTAAAAACAGAAGGGTAGATATTTCTATCAAAAAATAAATATTTTTCTTTAAATACAATTAAAGACACGTCAAGCGATTGGCGTGTCTTTTTTTAACTTATAAATAGACCATTCGGATGGATTTAAAATTGTGTTTTTCTACAATTACGATGGAGGAATTGAAAAATCCTTTTGAAATCATGATTATTTCAAAGAAAGGACAATCTGTTGATTTTCAATATGATAAAATTGACAATAAATCCATATTGGCCCGCTATAAAAATCCAGCATGGGATTTTATAACAGAGTATTTTGAGAATCGAACCTTTTTGCTTGCACGCCATCAAGTTGAGCAGCATTATATAAAACTCAATTTGGACGTAGACAAAAAAGAATACATTCGAAAAAATATGTATAAATACATTTTTGATGTGTTTCATAAAATAAAACAATCCAAATGGGAATTGAAAACCCACGTAAAATTTAAGTTTCCAGAAGGAAATATCCGAAATTTTCCCGCTACTTTTTATTTTGACGAGGTCATTATGTCCTTTGATATTCAAAAAGATGATTCGGGCGGTATCGAGCTGCTACCTTTATTTCATATTGAGGGAAGCACGTTGGATTCGGCAGAGGTGCAGCGCATAGAATTTTTTATTTTTCATAGAAATTTCTTTTATTTGCTTTCCGATAGAGATTATCAAACGCTGTTGTCTTTGAAGAGGAAGCAAATTTCAAATTATAGATATGATTTAGTTGGTTTTTCAAATGATATTTTAATTGATTTAGAAAAAAAATATCATGTAGAACGCCATAATTATTTCCCCGAAGAAGCAGTGCGCACCAAGCCACAGCGACAATTGCTATTATCGGAGTCGGCTGGTTTTTTGATGATTCATCCGCAGTGGTATTATGATGGGATATTGATAGAAGGGAAATACGAACCCAAAGTTTCTATTTATCGAAATGGAATTAAATATCACATTCATAGGGACAAAGAAGAAGAACAAGTCTTTGTAGAAATTCTCAAAGGATTTTCGCCCGATTTTAAAAATCAAATCAATGGCTATTTTTTCATTGGCGTAGAAAATGCTAAGAAGAAAAACTGGTTTTTGAAGTTTTACCACGCCCTTTTGGATCAGAATATCGATATTGTAGGAATGGATTTATTGAAAAATTTCCGTTATTCAAAATTCCCTATTCATACCGAAATGCACATTCTGGAGCTTCGAGAAAATAATTTGACCATACAATTCAAAGCGTCGTTTGGCGAGGAAAAATTAAATGTATTGGAACTACAAAAAACGCTACAATCCAAGCAACGAAGCATTTTACTTTCGGACAATACCATAGGCGTATTGGACGATGAATGGATAGAACGCTATTCGCTACTCATAAAACATAGCACGGTAGAAAAAGATACCTTGCTGGTTCCCAAATGGATAGCCTTATTCCAAAAATCTATTTTTGAATCCATTGCATCGGAAGAGCAGTTTATCGAGACCAATTGGTGGAGTCAATGGCGATTGTGGCAAGAAGATGAGATGATATTGCATCCTGTAGACCCTTCTATCAAAGCCTCGTTGCGTCCATATCAGCAAAAAGGATATGAATGGATGATTTTGCTCAATCAGCTAGGTGCTGGCGCTTGTCTTGCCGATGATATGGGACTGGGGAAAACCTTGCAGACTATTTGTTTTTTGAATTATAGAAAAATAAAAAATCCTACAAAAAAGCATCTCATCATTTGCCCTGCCTCGTTGATTTACAACTGGAAAATGGAAATTGAGAAGTTTGCACCCGAAATTACGGTTTCGGTATATCATTCCGCCAATCGAAATTTTGCGGAAATAGGTAAGCTCAATCCCGATGTCATCATTACCAGCTACGGCACCGCGCGTGTAGATATCGAATTGTTGAATGAAATAGGCTGGAATACCATTGTATTGGACGAAAGTCATAATATCAAAAACCCACAAGCCCAAGTTACCAAAGCCATAAGTACACTGATGGCCGAAATGCGTATCATCTTGAGCGGAACACCTATTATGAATCAAACCTTTGATTTGTATCCACAGTTGTCTTTTATCTTGCCTAGCTTATTTGGAAGCAAAGAATTTTTTGCAAAAGAATACGCCAATCCCATTGACAAAGATAGAGATAAAGAGAAAATTGAAATGCTCAAGCGAATCACCAATCCTTTTATCCTCCGCCGAACCAAAGAGCAAGTGGCCAAAGATTTACCCCAAAAAACAGAGTCGATTATTTGGTGCGAAATGGGCAGCGAACAACGAAAAATATACACCGAAGTAAAACAAAATATCAAAGATAGCCTCTTTTTGGATATTCAAAGTCAAGGATTGGCAAAAAGCAAGCTGAGCGTTTTGGCAGGCATCCAAAAACTCCGCCAAATATGCAGTTCCCCTGCCTTGCTTACCGATTTTGAAAATAAAACCTCCGAATCCATTAAAATTGAAATTTTAATAGACGAAATCAAAGGAAATTTGAAGCACAACAAAGTCATTGTATTTTCACAATTTCTCAATGCGCTGGACATTATCAAAGATAAATTGACCGATCATCAAATTGCTTTTTATAGCATCGACGGCAGCACGCCCAATGCCAAACGTCAAGAACAAATCAATCAATTTCAAGATAAAGAAAATCCCGTGCGCGTATTTCTCCTGAGCCTAAAAGCGGGCAATGCGGGCATTACACTCACCGAGGCCAACTATGTATTTTTGATAGATCCTTGGTGGAATAGACAAGTGGAACAGCAAGCCATAGATAGGGTATATCGAATAGGGCAGGACAAAAACGTATTTGCCTATCGAATGATTTGCAAAGATACCATCGAAGAAAAAATCATAAAACTCCAGCAAAGCAAGATGTCTTTGTCCGAAGAATTAATCTCCGAAGACGACGGATTTGTCAAAAACCTCTCCGAGAACGATTTGCAGTTTTTGTTTGAATAGAATATTTTTATTGTTTTTTTTGGCGCATAAACCGGGCTATCCGCTTTACTTCGTGTTCGCTTCTATCCCTTGCGCAGCCCACGGGAACTTTGTCGAATCCTAAATTGATCCTTACCCCGTCGTCGCTCACGTCTCGCGAGTGACTTCATTAAAAGCGTCTCGCTTAAAAAGTTTTATTTCAATACATTTCCATTTTAAATTCTTTTACAAATATCCTATTTTATTCTGAAGGATAGAGGCCTTTTATATGCTCACTCACACGATGCGAGTGAGGGCAGAGAATGCAAGAATCCTAAGAATAATTCACTTGTTGGAAAAACCAAATCAATTATAGACAAGATGTAAGCGCAATGCATAAATTTTAAAGAATTCACTTTTTTTCTATTTTTTTCTTAAAAAGTTGTATTTTTATCCCTCAATTTATTTTTAACACATTAAACAAAAAATTATGGTAAACAAAGTAATTTTAATCGGCAGATTAGGCAAAGACCCAGAAATCAAAACATTTGAAAATGGAAACAGTATTGCTAATTTTTCGCTAGCTACAAACGAAACTTACAAAGACCGAAATGGCGAAAAACAAGACAGAACGGATTGGCACAATATCCAGGTAGGGATTCCTGGTTTGGTAAAATTGGTTCAACAATATTTCAAAAAAGGCGATGTTATGTATTTGGAAGGCAAATTGCGTACGCGTGAATACGAAAAAGAAGGTCAAAAAAGATACGTGACTGAGGTTCAAGCAGAATCGATTCGTTTCTTACCAAAACCTAGTGCAGCAAATCAAGAAGGTGCAACAACATCATCTAGCCATGAAAATGAAGCCCGCACAGAAGATTTTATAGCTTCGGATTCTCCTTTCAACGACGACTTACCATTTTAATATCATTTAACTCCAAAATTAGTTCCCATCCAGTAGCACATGATTCCTATTCTCAAAATTAGAAACGCACCCGAAACGGTTAAGCAAAAATTAACAAAAAAACATTTCAAAGATTTACACTTGGTAGATGAAATTCTATCGTTGGACGACGAACGAAAAAGCATTCAAAAGCAACTAGACGATACCTTGGCAGAGGTTAATGCTATCTCAAAACAGGTTGGCATTTTCTTCAAAGAAGGCAAAAACCAAGAAGCGAATGATGCTAAAGAACAATCGATGGCTTTGAAATCCAAAACCGATTCGCTGACACAATCGCTTAGAGAGGTGGAAGAAAAAATCGTGCAAATACATGTTCAAATGCCCAATTTGCCTCATGACAGCGTGCCTGAAGGCCGTGTAGCAGAGGATAACAAAACGGTGCGAACATGGGGCGAAATGCCTAAATTGCCCGAAGGTGCTATGCCACATTGGGATTTGGCAAAAAAGTATCAATTGTTTGATTTAGATTTGGGTGTAAAGCTTACGGGTGCAGGATTTCCTGTGTTTAGAGGCAAAGGCGCCAAATTGGAGCGAGCACTTATCGCATTCTTTTTGGATGAAAATACCAAAGCTGGATATACGGAAATTATACCGCCACTTATGGTCAACGAAGAAAGTGCCTATGCTACAGGACAATTGCCCGATAAAGAAGGACAAATGTATGTAATTCAAGAGGATAGACCTTTTTATATGATACCTACATCGGAAGTTCCTGTAACCAATATTTATAGAGATACGGTGCTTTCAGCTCAGGATTTACCTCAAAAATTGACGGCTTTTTCGCAATGTTTTAGAAGAGAAGCAGGAAGTTATGGCAAGGATGTTCGTGGACTCAATCGAGTACATCAATTTGATAAAGTGGAAATTGTACAGCTACAGCATCCCGATAAATCCTATCAAGCACTAGAAGAAATGACGGCACATGTAGAAGGATTGCTCCAAAAACTAGGGCTTCATTATCGTGTCCTGCATCTTTGTGGTGGCGATATGAGTTTTGCATCGGCTATGACCTACGATTTGGAGGTGTATAGTGCGGCGCAAGAGCGTTGGTTGGAAGTGAGTTCGGTTTCCAATTTTGAAGATTTTCAAACCAACCGTCTCAAAGCACGATTCAAAGACGAAAATGGCAAAATGCAATTGTGTCATTCCCTCAATGGAAGCTCCTTGGCATTGCCTAGGATTTATGCGGCCTTGCTCGAAAACAATCAAACCGAAAAAGGAATCAAAATCCCAGATATTTTGGTGCCTTATACAGGATTTGAATTTATTTAAAATTATATAGCCTCAACGAAATGTTGGGGCTTTTTTTATTCCTTACCTCACCACATGAAACGTCCTTTGGACGATATGCCCGCTAGCGTCTTGAATAGCCAACTGATTCGTTCCAGAGGTAACCTTAGATATTTATAAATTAAGTCTCCGCCTCGGTTCGTGTCCTCACGAACCGAAATAAGTCCTCAAACCGAAATAATAATGTTAACGAGAAATAATAATGTTAACGAACCAAAAAAAAGAACCGAAATAACAAATAACATAACAAACTAAAACAATTCAAAAACAATGGATAATAATATATTTACTGCTAAAAGAAAAAGTTATATCGAAGTTGGAGAAATATTTTTTTGGACCGCTACTATAAATAACTGGCAGCGGCTTTTGGAAAACGATGCGTACAAAAATGTAATTATTGAATCACTTGAATATTTGAGCAACAAAGGCAAAATTGATGTTTTTGCATTTGTAATTATGCCCAATCACATTCATTTGATTTGGAGAATAAATGAAAAAAATGGAAAAGAAACTTCTCAAGGTTCATTTTTAAAATTTACGGCTCATGAATTTAAAAAAATGTTGAAAAAGGAAAACAATAACAAGTTAGATACGTATCGAGTAAAAGCCGAAAATAAAAAATATGAGTTTTGGCAAAGGGATTCATTGGCAGTGCATTTGTACAGTAGAGAAGTGGCTTATCAAAAGTTGGATTATATACACTCCAATCCTTGTACACCACATTGGGCTTTAGTTGTAGATCCAATTGATTATCCATATTCTACTGCAAAATTTTACCTAGAAGGTAAAAAAGAATTCTCATTTTTAAAAGACTTAAGAAATGAATTATAAAAGTTTAATAGATAGTTAATAATTCAAATCTTGGTTTTGATGTTTCGGTTCGTGAGGACACGAACCGAGGCGGAGGCGTATAGTTCCGATTCTCGGAATTTGCAAAAGTAATAGCTCCAAAAAAAAAGTTATATTTTCATAGTGTTTAGGGATATATTAGTTTTTATAAATCACCGATTCTATCAAATTATTTAGAAAGAGTTTGACATATTGGTCGGGAGCAATATTGGAAACATCCGTAAGACTAGGGAGATGCGAAGCGAAAAATTGCTGATGATGTGCAGTTTCAATAAGTGTACTACTAAGCGAGTGCGGAAATTTATAGTTGGGATTGCATTCAAGAATAATTTCAGAAATACATTTGCATAATTCTTTATAAGGCCTAAAAACATCGTCTTTATTGAATTCATGGATGTCTTTGATCAAATAGACTTTGCTGCTTTCATGAATAATGATATGATTTAGAAATTTTTTATTGTATTCAAATTGGCCATCCAGCTGGGGCAATTCAGAGGAAAGTAGGTCAATGAACACCTGTAATTTTTTGTGAGCGTCTTCCACATTTTGTAGTTTGTACTCTAATAAAAACGAAACATAATTCCAATACCAATTGAATATATACAATAATAATTTATGTTTATTCTCAAAATATCTATAAATACTGGCTTCGGTGGTTTGCATTTCTATAGCCAGTTTTTTGAATGTAAAATTTTCAAAACCAATGCTATATATTAAGTCTATGCCTTGCTTTACGATTTGTTTGCCCAAGTCTGTAGACTCGGGATCTTTTAAATATATATTTTGGTTTAACTTAAATGATACATTGAAATTCATAAATGAAATTTTTGCAAAGATAAAAAAATATTGCAAAAGCGATAGTAAAACTATTTTTATTATTAAAATATTTATATATATAATAGTTTTACTATTATTTAAATAAGTATTTGTATCTTTGCGCAAAAAAATACAAGTATGCAAAGGTCTACAATCGGTAAATTATTAGCATTGCTTCATCATGAACGTGATGAAATCAATTCGATTTATTTTTATGCCATTTTAAGTGGATTGATTCAATTAAGTGTACCACTTGGGATACAATCCATTATTGGATTTGTGATGGGTGCACAAATGGTTACATCTATATATGTATTGATTTTTTTTGTTGTAATTGGTGTGTTTTTAGTTGGAATGTGTCAAATCAACCAAATGAAAATTATCGAAAAAATTCAGCAACGAATTTACACAAGATATGCGTTTAGGTTTTCGGAAGTTATACCACAATTTGATATTTTGAAATCGGATAGTGTGTATTTGCCCGAACATGTCAATAAATTTTTTGATGTATTGAATGTACAGAAAGGGATTTCCAAAATCTTGTTGGATATTCCCTTGGCGAGTATTCAAATTATTTTGGGCATTGTTTTACTGGCTTTATATCATCCTATATTTATATTCTTTGGGTTCATGTTTTTGGCTATTTTAATCTTAATTTTGAAATATACCAGCAACAAAGGGATTCATACGAGTATGATTGAAAGTAAGTATAAATACGAAACCGTTTCGTGGCTGCAAGATATGGCACGAATTATCAAATCCTTTAAATTTAGTCAAGGATCTGGTCTTAATTTATATAAAACGGATAAAAATGTAATGGGCTATCTCAAAGCACGAACCGAACATTTTGGCGTTTTATTAGTTCAATATAGAACTTTGGTAGCTTTCAAAGTCATTATTTCATTTGCTATGTTGGGGATAGGAACCTATTTATTAGTAAATCAATCGCTCAATATTGGTGAATTTATAGCGGCAGAGATTGTCATATTAATGCTCATTAGTGCTACCGAAAAATTAATTGGCAATCTTGAAAATATATACGATGTGGTAACAGGATTGGAAAAATTACATTCTGTACTGGAAACACCCATAGAAAAAAATGGCTCTATTGAATTGAAAGAAGATACAGAGGGTATTAAAATTGATTTGGTCAATTTTGGAATGAAGTATCATGCGCAGGATTCACTTTTTGAAGAGGCTAATTTTTCTATTTCAAAGAATAAATTAATAGGAATCGTAGGAAAAGAAGGCACCGGCAAAACAAGTCTTCTAAAAATTCTAAGTGCAGGATATTCTCAATATCACGGGACTATTTTGATGAATCAAATTCCTCTTGTCAATTACAATTTAGAAAGTTTTAGAAAAAAAGTAGGGATTTATATCTATCCTATGGAAATTTTTAAAGGAACTTTATTTGAAAATGTATCCTTAAATAGAACGGGCATTGAAGAACAAGATATTTTAAAATTGATTAAAGAAATAGGTTTTGATGAATTTATGATTCAATTTCCAGATGGATTTGACACCAGAATTGATGCAAGTGGCAAGAAATTGGCGACAAATATTACCAAAAAAATCCTATTATTGAGAGCTTTAATCAATCAGCCGAAACTAATTCTCTTAGACGAACCTTTGGCAGGATTGTCCGAATATGTAAAAGAAAAATTATGGACTTATTTGAAAAAAGTCAAATCTCACACAACCATTATTATCGCAACTAACGATAAATCTACATTGAAAAATTGCGATGAGTTGATCAATATTTCTAATCATAAAATTGAAGTAAAGTAATATGCAATCCAAAGATAAAAATACGACTTTTCATTCCTGGGACAACATATATAGAGCTCACAAGAAGAGTAATATCAAAAACTGGTTTATTGGAATTTTTATTTCATTATTTATCATTTTGATCTTGCCGTGGACCCAAAATATCAAATCCAAAGGAAAAATTACTACGCTATGGCAAGACCAAAGGCCACAAGAAATTAATTCTCCTATAGCGGGAAAGATTACAAAATGGTGGGTAAAAGAAGGTGATTTTGTCAAAAAAGGGGACACCATTCTTCAAATTTCGGAGATCAAGGCTGAATATCTCGATCCTAATTTGATAGGAAGAACCCAAGAGCAAGTTATGGCTAAGAAAAATGCGATTCAACATTATGAATCCAAAGTTTCTACTACCGAATTACAAATCAACGCTTTATCCAATGCGAAAAGACTCAAAATTGAACAATTGAAAAATAAGTGGCGACAAATTGAGAATAAATTGGAAGGCGAAAGAGCTGAGTTATTGGCGGTTCAGAATGAACTTTCGTTGGCAAAAGACCAATACGAACGTCAGGAGAAAATGTTTAAAGAGGGCTTGGTGTCCAAAACGCAACTGCAACAGCGAAGTGTTTCGTATCAGAATAGTTTGGCCAAGAAAATATCCATTGAAAATAAATTGAATCAAACGCAACAAGATTATACCAATGCAAAAATTGAGCTGAATAGTATAGAGCAAGAATATGCCGAAAAAATGAACAAGGCCGAAAGCGATAAGTTTCAAAGCCTCAGTATCATTGAATCTAGCAAAGGCGATGTGTCCAAATTGGAAAATCAAGTATCCAGTTATATTATCCGAAATGGCATGTATATTCTCCTCGCGCCACAAGATGGACAAATTGTACAAGCAAAAAAGGCTGGTATTGGAGAAATTATAAAAGAAAGCGAAAATATAGCTACTATTGTGCCCAATGTTTCCAATTATGCCGTAGAGTTGTTTGTAAGACCGGTGGATTTGCCTTTAATTAATATGGGCCAAAAAGTGCGTTTTCAGTTTGACGGATTTCCTGCCATCATATTCAGTGGCTGGCCCAATACAAGCTATGGAACCTTTGGCGGGGAAATTCGAGCTGTAGAAAGTAACATAGGTGATAATGGATATTTTCGTATACTGGTAACCGAAGACGTCACAGACAAAAAATGGCCCAAAGAACTCAAAATAGGCAGCGGTGCGCAAGGAATAGCCTTATTAAAAGATGTGCCTATATGGTATGAACTATGGCGAAATATAAACGGATTCCCTCCAGATTTCTATAAAAATGAGAAAAATGAAAAGAAAAAATAAGTCGATTGTATTCATTCTAAGTTTTTTAGTAGCGCATGTTAGTTTTGGGATTCATAAGGATAGCACCAATTTTCATACGTTGAGCGCAGAGGAGTTTTTGAAAATAGTCAAAACCTATCATCCTGTTGCGCTTCTTACGCAGCTCGATATTGATATCAGACAAGCACAAATTATATCGGCACGAGGAGCTTTTGACCCTATTTTGAGCTATCAAATGGGCGAAAAAGTCTTGGACAATAAGGAATATTACAGCTATTCCAGCCCTATGATTAAAATCCCCACTTGGTTTGGTATGGAATTTCAGGCCGGCATGGATAATCTGAGTGGCAATAATACCGATCCTACCGAAACTTTTGGACAAAGTCATTTTGTAGGCGTGAGTGTGCCTCTTGGAAAAAATCTACTGATGGATAAGCGACGTGCCGCGCTCAAACAAGCCAAAATATTGAGCGAAATGGCTATAGCCGAGCAACAAAACGAAGTCAATAATTTACTGATGGAATCAATGGAATCCTATTGGAATTGGGTAAAACAATTCGAAGTGTACCAAATCATTAAACGAAATGTAGCCGTCAACAACGTCCGTTTTGAATTGATAAAAAAAGGATTTGAAAATGGCGAAAGACCCGCAATCGATACCATAGAAGCGCTCACGCAGCTCCAAACCTTTATGAATTTGGAAATTCAACAAAAAATGCTGTTTCAAAACACTACGCTCTTGCTTTCCGTGTATCTTTGGTCGCAGAACCAAACGCCCTACACCTTGCCTGCGCAAGTAGTACCCCAAAAAGGCTGGGAAGCCGAGTCCCGAATCCAAAAAGCAAATGTAGCCTTATCGCCGCTCTTGGATGCTGGGCTGGTATCGCATCCCGAATTGATGATTTATGAAAAAAAATACGATTTTTTGAAGGTAGAACGAAAATTGAAGTTTCAAGAACTCCTTCCCAAAGTAGATTTGAACTATCATCTCATTGGAAAAAGCGATCAATTTGGCAAAACACTCAGCAATGCCAATTGGATGGATAATAATTATCGTTTTGGGCTCAAAATCGATGTGCCGCTCCGCCTTTCCTTGGGTAGGGGAGAATACCAGCAAGCCAATCTCAAACTCAATGCTTTAGCAATCAACCAAACCCAAAAAGCATGGCAAATAGAAATGAAAATAAAAAGCTATTTCAATGAATACGTGGCATTGCAAAAAATGATTTCCATTCAATCGCAAAACAACTCCAATTTTAAAATACTTGTAAACGCAGAAGAGAAAAGACTCGAAAATGGCGAAAGTTCTATCTTTTTAATCAATCAACGGGAAAGTAAATGGCTCGAAAGCCAAGAAAAATTGATAGATCTCAAATGCAAATTTTATAAAAATATCTATTCCTTGCAATGGAGTGCGGGGATTTTGAGGTGATTTTTTTGGGCGCGTGATCAGGTTGAAAATTCCGAGAATCGGAGCTATCCGCTTTACTTCACGCCACTTCGTTCTGTTTCGTGCTCGCTACTATCCTGCGCGCAACACCACGTGAATATTTTAAATCTATTGTCTAAAATCTCACATCTAAAGTCTACTATTTCACAAAGAGCCATAAAGTTTCTCAAAGAAAGAAGCTAAGTTTAAAAAAAAACTTGAAATTAAATCTCACTTCTTCATTTCTATAAAAATAACAAAATTATTGATATAAATTATAAAATAATTATTTATTTTTTGTACTTTTGCATTAGAAATAATAATTTTTCTACTTTTAATAATTATTTATGATAACTATAACTTTGGATGATAATAATCCTAAACTAATCAAGGCATTAAAATCAATAATCGAGTGCTTTGATGTAAATTATAAAATTACAAATCCCTCTTCAGAAAAGATGGAATATACAAAACAAGAGTTTGAAAAAAAATTAGAGAAATCTAAAAAATCAGGTATTGCTTATGAATTTTCAAATGAAGCTGACTTTTTAAGCTATGTAAATGAGCTTTAATGAAAATTATAATTACCAAAGATGCCGAATTAGATTTAATAAAACATAAAAAATCAGGGCATAAAAAAAATATAAATAAGATTTCAGAACTTATTGCAGATATATCAAAAAGTCCTAAAAAAGGTATTGGGAAACCAGAACAACTAAAACATAAAGAAAATGAAACTTGGTCACGGAAAATAGATGAAAAACATAGAATAGTTTATGAAATTATTGAAAATGAGATTTTAATTCTATCATTTTGGGGACATTATTCAGATAAATAATTCTATTAGTTTATTAACCAGAACAACTACAAATCTCTTTTAAATTAGGTTATAATATAAAACAAAAAAAGCGCTTTGAAGAATCTCCAAAGCGCTTTTTGTATTTTCAAGGAATATAAAATTATCCTTTATTTTCTGTATTTTCAGGTCTAGGCATCAATGCTTTTTTGCTCAATTTCATTTTACCTGTTTTACCGTCAATTTCAAGAAGTTTTACTTGAACTTTTTCGCCTTGAGTGAAAATGCCTTCCATAGTTGGAATTCGTTTCCAATCAATTTCCGAAATGTGCAACAAACCTTCTTTACCCGGCAAAATTTCTACAAAAGCACCAAAATCCATAATGTTTTTGATAGTTCCTTCGTAGATTTCACCTACTTGTGGTTTTGAAGCGATGCCTTTTACTATCTGCAACGCACGGTCGATATCATTTTTGTTGTTTGCAAAGATTTGAACTACACCACAGTCGCCCACTTCTTCAATAGTAATGGTAGTATTGGTTTCTTTTTGCAATCCTTGAATGATTTTCCCACCTGGTCCTATTACTGCGCCAATAAATTCTTTGTCTATTTTTACTTCTACAATTCTTGGTGTATGTGGTTTCAAATCTGCATTAGATACAGACATGGTTTTGTTCATTTCATTCAAGATATACTCTCTTCCTGCTCTTGCTTGAGTCAAGGCTTCAATCAATAATTCTTCGCTCAATCCATCAATTTTGATGTCCATTTGACAAGCCGTAATTCCTTTTGAAGTACCCGCTACTTTGAAGTCCATATCGCCCAAGTGATCTTCATCGCCTAGAATATCGCTCAATATAGCATAATTTCCATTGTCGTCTGTTATCAATCCCATCGCTATGCCCGATACACCGCCTTTCATCGGTACACCTGCATCCATTAGCGCTAAACTTCCCGCACAAACGGTAGCCATAGAACTAGATCCATTACTTTCCAAAATATCAGAAACTACACGAATCGTATAAGGGAAATCAGCTTGTAATGCTTTTTCCAAAGAACGTTGTGCCAAATTTCCGTGTCCTACTTCTCTTCTTCCTACACCCCTGTATGGATAAGCTTCTCCTGTAGAGAATGAAGGAAAATTATAATGCAAAATGAAACGTTTGCTAGCTTGGAATACAGCGCCGTCTATGCTTTGCTCATCCATTTTGGTACCTAAGGTAATCGTAGTCAAAGACTGTGTTTCACCTCTTGTAAATACCGCAGAACCATGTGGAGAAGGCAAATAATTCACTTCGCTCCAAATATCACGTACTTCGTTCGTTTTTCTTCCATCCAAACGGATTTTGTCATCCAAAATCACTCTTCTTACGGCTTCTTTTTTAACTTTTCCGTAATATTGTTTAATCAAAAATGATTTTGCTATTTGCTCTTCGGTCAATGTTTCCAAACAATCTGCCAATATTTTGTTAAATGATTCCGAACGAACTTCTTTTGAACTTGCCGAACGTGCTACATCTTGTACTTTTGCAAAACTAAAAGTTTTGATAGCATTGTACAATTCTTCATCGCTATCCTCGTGGCAATATTCTCTTTTAGTTGTTTTACCTGCAGCTGCTTCCAATTCTTTTTGAACCGCGCAATGTTTTTTAATTGCTTTGTGAGCAAAAATGATCGCTTCAGCCATTTCTTTTTCAGAAATTTCGTTCATTTCGCCTTCCACCATCATAATATCTTTTTCGGTAGCAGCAATTATCATATCCATATCGCATACAAGCAAATCTTGTTGATTTGGATTGATTACATATTCGCCATTAATTCTACCTACACGTACTTCACTTACAGGGCCTTGGAATGGAATATCCGAAACCATAATAGCACAGCTAGCCGCCAAACAAGCCAATGTATCAGGCATTACTTTGTCGTCAGCACTCATTAAAGTTACTGTTACCATAGTGTTTGCATGATAATCCGATGGAAATAAAGGCCTAATAGCTCTATCGATCAATCGAGAAATCAAAATCTCATAATCACTAGGTCTAGCTTCTCTTTTCAAAAAACCACCCGGAAAACGTCCCGAGCTAGCAAATTTTTCTCTATAATCTACTGTTAAAGGTAAAAAATCGATATTCTCGCCTGCTTTATAGTCCGATACAACGGTTGCTATTAAGACAGTATCACCTTGTCTAATCTCCACGCTTCCGTGTGCTTGTTTTGCCAATTTTCCTGTTTCTATGGAAATCTCTTGGCCGTTGTCACCTACAATTTTTTTGTTAATCACATTCATCTTTAATATATTTATTTATTACAAAAAAAGCCGACAAATACAAGATTTATCGGCTTTTAATTTATCTTAGAATCTCAATTACTTACGTAAATTTAATTTCTTAATTAATTCTCTGTATTTGTTAATATCATTTTTCATGATATAACTAAGAATTCTTTTTCTTCTACCTACCATTTTCAATAGAGATAAGGTAGTATTTTTATCTTTTTTAGCGGTTTTTAAGTGCGCTGTCAACTGAGTGATTCTCTCTGTAAGCATTGCTACTTGTGCTTCTACGTTTCCCGTATTTGTATCACTACCACCAAATTCTGCAAATATTTCTTTTTTTCTTTCCGCAGTTAATGCCATAACTCTTTCGTTTTATTAATTAAATTGAGGTGCAAATATAGTACTTTTTTTTATTTTCAATAGTTTTTTTTTAATCTTTTGAAAAATAATCAATCGTGGCATTGAGAAATGAAAAAGCTAGACTGAATACAAAAGCTACCGAAATACTTTGAAATTTAAACGCATCTATCATCCCATCGGCTAGCAAGGCAATGATCAGATTGATGACAAATGAAAATAATCCGAGGGTAATGCATGACAAAGGCATGGAAATCAATTTCAAAATAGGTTTAAGAAAGGTATTTAGCAAAATGATCGTAATCATAAAAACAAAGAACGGCTTCAAGGATTCAATGGATGTCAATGCGGCATTGACTTCTATATATTGACTATCTTCTTGAAAGAAAAATACAAAAATGATGAGCGACACAGTCAAAATTAAAAACTTGGTAATGAATTTCATATGAAAATATTATTTTTTAGTAGCAAAAATAGCATTTATAAAATTAAAATTACGTTTAAATTTCGAAAAAACCTTTAATTTTGCACGGTAATTTATTTTTTATCTCAAAACGTATTCAGCATGCAACTGTCTAACAAAGTAGATAAAAGAATTTTGAAACAAGAATTATTGAATTCTACCGATTCTTTTGTCACCATATCATTTTATCGTTATAAATTTATTGAAAATCCTCAAGCCCTTCGCGATGAGCTCTACAGAGCTTGGTATGCAATGGGCGTGAAAGGTAGAATTTATCTAGCTCAGGAAGGCATTAATGCGCAGCTTTCGGTTCCCGAAAAGTATTTAGAGGTTTTTGATATACATTTACAAATGTTTTCATTGACAAAAAATATTCGAAAAAATTTTGCGGTAGAACAAGGAAAGTCTTTTTTTAAATTAAAAATTTTGGTTCGCGATAAAATAGTTTCGGACGGAATAGATGACCCTACCTTTGATTCTTCAAATTGTGGCGTGCATCTTGGTGCTAAAGAATTTAATGAAATGATGGCGCATCCCGATGCTGTAATTATAGATTTTAGAAATCATTATGAGAGTGAAGTTGGACATTTCCAAAATGCCGTTTTGCCCGATGTAGATACTTTCCGCGAACAATTGCCCAAAGTAGCCGAAGAATTTAAAGATAATAAAGATAAGCCTATTTTGATGTATTGCACAGGAGGTATCCGATGCGAAAAAGCCAGTGCGTATATGAAGCATCAAGGGTTTAATCAAGTATTTCAGCTAGAAGGCGGTATTATCAAGTATGCAAAAGATTGCAAAGAACATGGAATTGAACCAAAGTTTATTGGGAAAAATTTCGTTTTTGATGAACGTCTAGGCGAGCGAATTACCGAGGATATTATTGCCAATTGCCATCAGTGTGGCAAACCAGCCGATACCCATACCAACTGCGTGAATGAAGCCTGCCATTTGTTATTTATCCAATGCGATGACTGCAAAGAAGCGTTTGAAAATTGTTGTAGTACAGAATGTAATGAAATTATCAAATTGCCTGTCGAACAGCAAAAAGAGTTGAGAAAAGGCATCGATAAAGGTCGTCAAGTATTCAAAAAAGGCCGTGCGGAACATTTGAAAATGATAGCGGCAAAAGATGCAGATAAAGAAGAAGCACATCCTTTTGTTCAATCCAATTAATCTATTTTATACATGAAATTGTTGTTTGTTTGTCTTGGCAATATCTGTCGTTCGCCTTTGGCGGAAGGCATTATGAAGCATAAAATAGCCGAACAAGGGCTAGACTGGGAAGTGGATAGTGCAGGTACAGGAGGCTGGCATGCGGGGGATTTGCCGGATAGCCGTTCCATTCAAGTAGCCCAAAAACACGGAGTGGATTTGACCTATCAGCGAGCTAGAAAATTGCGCAGTATTGATTATGAAGCATTTGATAGGATTTATGTAATGGATTCGATGAATTATCAGGATGTAAAAAGACTAGCTAATGAAGACGAGTATGATAAGATTGAATTGATAATGAATGAAGTAGAGCCTCATAGAAATATCAATGTACCCGATCCATACTATGGCGAAGGCGATGGATTTGAGCATGTTTTTCAAATGCTCGATCGTGCTTGTGATGCTATTATTAAAAAATATTGCAAAAAAGTATAGTATTTTTACAAATAATTGGACGAGCCTCATAATTTTTACTTATTTTTGTAGCCCAATTTAACCAAGATAAATGAGCAAAATTTCGAATATCCTTCAATGCAATTGTCCACACTGTGGCAAGGTTAGTATGTATAAAACTTCGGTTTTCAACTTTTTTAGTTTTGCAAAAATGAATGAAAAATGCTCCAATTGTGAAGCCAATTTTCATCCTGAACCTGGATATTATTTGGGTGCGATGTACATTTCCTATTTTATTTCTTCCTTTGTTTTTTTACTTACGGCACTTATTGCTATGGTTGTTTTGGAATATTCTTTAACCAATACATTCATTTTACTGGGCAAATTGGCTGTATTAATTCTTCCGTATACCCTTAGAGTTAGCCGAACGATTTGGTTGGCAATTGATAATTAAAACTAAATTAAATAATAATAAATCTTTTCCCATGTTTAATCTCGTAATTTTTGGTTCACCAGGCGCTGGCAAAGGAACTCAATCAGACAGAATTATTGAAAAATACAACTTAAAACATTTGTCTACGGGCGATATGTTTCGCGAGCATATAAAAAACAAAACGCCGCTAGGTCTTGAAGTACAGTCTATTTTGGATAATGGAATTCTGGTTCCAGATGATATTACGATTAGAATGCTAGAAGATGAAATGGTAAAACATACCGCTGTTAATGGATTTATCCTAGATGGGTTTCCTAGAACGATAACTCAAGCCGAAGCGTTGGATGCATTCTTTGCCAATAAAGGTGAGGCGGTAAATCTTGTAGTTCAATTGGATGTATCGGAAGAAGAAGTAAAAAATAGAATAGCGGAAAGAGCCAAAACCAGTGGCAGAGCTGATGATTCTCAAGAAAAATTAATCAAGCGAATTGATGAATATTTCCATAAAACGATTCATGTATTGCCGTATTATCAAGGTCAAAGCAAATTAAAAGTAATCAATGGAATTGGTAATATTGATACTATTTTCAATCATATTTGTGCTGAAATAGACGCAGTTATTTAGGTTTTCATATAATTTCTTCTTTTTAAATCATTTGTGTTGCTTTTTCTTTTATCGAAAAAAAAATGCGTACATTTGCGCTTTAAATTTTTAAATCAACTCAATTTACTTTATAGTAAATGAAAATGTAGTATATGGATTCAAACTTTATTGATTATGTAAAGATTTTTTGTAGGAGTGGAAAAGGTGGAGCTGGAAGTGCACATTTTCGTAGAGAAAAATTCATCCCAAATGGTGGCCCTGATGGAGGAAATGGTGGCCGAGGCGGTCATATCGTAGTTAGAGCTAATACTCAATTGTGGACGCTACTTCACTTAAAATATAAAAAACACGTGCATGCCGATGATGGTGTCAACGGAGCAGGTGCTAATAGC